>Ga0102934_1000416_pt1 | contig 28297 bp, 18 predicted proteins | sample SalPonR2_A_D1_MG_FD_78175 | JGI IMG/M metagenome (GOLD analysis project Ga0102934, IMG submission 78175) | Salt pond soil microbial communities from South San Francisco under conditions of wetland restoration - Salt Pond MetaG R2_A_D1_MG | ecosystem: Environmental > Aquatic > Marine > Intertidal... | reverse complement strand
GCGTGTCCTTCCTTTAATTCTCCTGAAGCGATCATATCTTTGACTTTCCCGGGGAGCTTCATCAGCCTCATTGTATTCGTTACGGCGCTCCTGCTTTTTCCAACAATCCTGCCGATCTCCCTCGCTGACAATCCCAGTTCCCGCACCAGAGCCTGATATCCCCCGGCCTCTTCAAGGGGGTTCAAGTCTTCCCGCTGCAGGTTTTCAAGTAAGGCGAGCTTTAAGGAATCCTCGTCATTTATATCTCTGACAAGCGAGGGAATCGATTCTTTTCCGGCAATCTGAGAAGCCCTGAGTCTTCTCTCACCCACTACAACCTGATACCTTTTTCCCTTCCTCCTGACAACAATCGGCTGCAGCATTCCGTTTTCGGCGATTGAGTGCGCCAGTTTTTCCAATTCATCCTTTCTAAAATTTTTCCTTGGCTGATCCGGGTTTGGATCTATGGAAGATGTTTTCAATTCTTTAATCGATTCTGTCTCCGCGGCACCTTCTCTTATTTCCTGTGAAATCAGCGCTTCAAGCCCCCTGCCGAGAACTTTTTTTCTCATATTAACGCCCTTTCTTCGTTGTTATCCTGTAATACCCGCCGATTTTTTCCCGGCACCTTTATCTTTTTTTTTCTTATTTTTGTCTATAATCTCCTGGGCCAGCTTCAGATAGCTGGCGGCGCCCACACTATTTACATCGTACATTAAAACGGGCTTTCCGAAACTCGGACATTCGCTCAACCGTACGTTACGCGGTATTACATTTTTATAAACGACATCTCCAAAATATGTTATTGCCTCTTCAGCCACCTGGCTGGATAATCTGAGCCGCCTGTCGAACATTGTCAAAAGCACCCCTTCTATCTTCAGGTCCGGATTAAGATGCTTCTGAACCATTCGTATTGTACCCAACAACTGGCTCAGACCCTCAAGCGCGTAATATTCACATTGAATAGGTATCAAAACGGAGTTCGAAGCGGCAAGAATGTTAAGAGTTAACAGACCCAGGCTGGGCGGACAGTCAACTATAATAAAATCATACTTTTCTGCCAGGCCGGAAAAAGCTGATTTCAATTTCCTTTCCCTCGCCATCAGTGGAACCAGCTCGATTTCAGCTCCCGCAAGCTTTGGATGTGACGGTATAATATCTAAGAGTTCTGTCTTTTTTATTGTGTCCAGCGCGCCTGCCGACTCCATCAACACCTCATATATTGTATCTTCATCCCTCTCAACCCTGACGCCCAGACCGCTGCTCGCGTTAGCTTGCGGGTCGACATCCACGAGGAGAACCTTCTTTTCGGCTGCACCCAGACTGGCACTAAGATTGATCGCGGTGGTTGTCTTGCCGACTCCGCCTTTTTGATTTGCTACAGCTATTATCTTCCCCATTGTCCCTTCCTCCCTTTAACACACAAGGTTCCTCCCGGAATACTGCTCGCCCCCGCACCATTTCAATAAACAGACCAACCGTTTTGCTGCTAATACTTCATTATTTCCATATAAGCATATATCCGGGATCTTAAAAATAATTTTCTGGAATTAAAAATATACTAAACCAAAAATAATATCAACCTTCATTTCATATTGATTCAAGCGGCAGGGCCTGAAAAAATCTTTCCCGTTATAGTATTATGCGCCTGAACGCCTTCCGGGGGCCGCCGGATTCCATGAACAGATTTTGAAAACCCCCCTCTTTCACTTACCCTGCCCTTAACCTATATCAATTAATTCTTTCTTTCACCCGAAATGAGGGGTTGTTTCACGTGAAACACCTGATCCAGAACTTAGAAGATGGCAAAAGGTGTTTCACGTGAAACATAGATAAAAAATTTTTCCGTCGTTACCTTTTATCCCCGGAAACGCCATCAACCAGCGGTTTTTTTGTAAATAACCACAACCCCTCTTCCTTCCGGCACAACATCTTCTATTTCCAGCTCCACCGAGGGAAATCCCTCTCTCTGCTCCTTCTTCCTCCAACCCTCCCCTTTTAAGGTCGCGTAAACCCCGCCTCTTGAGATAAGCCTGGAAACAACAGGCATTATTTCAGGCAGTTTGCCGGCTGCCTTGGATGTAACAATTTCAAACCGTCCACCCGGGGAATATGCCGCCGCGTCTCCTGCAAACACTTTCACGTCCTTAAGGCCGAGCCTGTTTGTTTCTCTTGTCAGGAATGCGGACGCCTTCTGTTTTCTTTCGAAAAGCGTTATGTCCAATTTCGGGTGGAGTATTTTCCATACAAGTCCGGGGAACCCGGCGCCCGAACCTATATCGGCAACCTTCATGCCGTCGAGGGAACTTCCACCACCTCCGGATTTTGCGCCCGACCCCCTACTCATGCCATTTGCCGGGACTTTATCTAAATACGATTTAAGAAAGTTCAGAATATAAGCTGAATCGCTGATTTGCTTTTCGATATTTGCCTCTATATTTCTTTTTCCCAGAAGGTGAATTCTGTCACTCCACCACAACAGGTCTTCAATAAAAGAAAAGAGTTTTTCCTTTTTCTCCCCATCGGGAAGGTGGTAACCCTTTTTATTCAGTTTTCTCGCAACCCTCTTTTTTAACGTGCTTCCCAATATTCCGTATCCTCAGAGCTCTGATCCTCAAGTTACCGAAGGCTCTTATTATTGCCTTTACTTCTCTTTTCAAGCAAAACCATCAATACCGAAAGATCTGCCGCCCTTACTCCCGCTATCCTCGAAGCCTGCCCCAGAGTCTCCGGCCTGAATTTCTCCATCTTCTCCCTGGCTTCGGCGCTGAGGGCATCTATATCCATAAAGGTAAAATTCCCGGGTATTTTCATCATATCCATCTTAAGGAATCTCTCGGCAACCTTTTTCTGCCTCTTAATATAACCGCTGTACTTTGCGCGTATCTCCAGAGAACTCTTTTCTCTTCCGTTTAAGCCCAACGCCCCCCCGGGGAGATTTTCTTCGAGCGTGCCGAGCTTGACCTCCGGTCTCTGGAGAAGCTCCAGCGCCCTTTTGCCTTCCCAGACCTCTTTCCCTCCTGCCTTTTTAAGTATTTTATTACAGAGCTTTTCAGGCATCTTTTCTTCAGACAGACGTTTCCATGCCAGCATAACATTTTTTCTTCTTCTTATAGCCTCTTCCCACTGCTTCTTTGGTAATAACCCGGATCTTACCGCATATTTTAAGAGTCTTTCATCAGCGTTATCCTGCCTCAGGGTAAGCCTGTATTCCGCTCTTGATGTAAACATCCTATACGGCTCATCTATCTCCTTGGTTACAAGATCATCTATCAATACGCCCGTATATGCCTGGTCTCTTCTAAGCACAAGGGGCTTTTCTCCGCGGAGGCTCCTCGATGCGTTTATTCCCGCCACAATCCCCTGCGCCGCGGCCTCTTCATACCCCGATGTTCCGTTAACCTGGCCCGCAAAATAAAGCCCTCCAATATTCTTGGACTCCAGACTCGCGTAAATCTGATAAGGCGGGAAGAAATCGTATTCTATGGCATACCCGTATTTTAGTATAACAGCCTTCTGGAGTCCCGGAATATGCTTTAATATATCCTCCTGGACATCTTTAGGCAGGCTTGTAGCCAGTCCGTTAACATATATCTCCTCCGACTCCATTCCCTCGGGTTCAAGGAAAATCTGGTGTCTCTCCTTTTCGCTGAACCTTACAACCTTATCCTCGATAGAAGGGCAGTATCTTGGCCCCGTTCCTTCTATCTGTCCTGAGTAGAGCGGTGCTCTGTCTATGTTTTCCCTTATTATCTCATGTACTTTTTTGTTTGTATACGTTATATGGCACAATATCTGGTTCGTTTCTATTTTCACCGTCGCGAAGGAAAATGGTGACGGTTTGATATCCCCAGGCTGAGGTTCACACTGTGAAAAATCCACGGTTTCCTTTTTAAGCCTTGGCGGTGTTCCGGTCTTCAATCTGCGTCTCTCGAAACCCATATCGGCAAGCTGATCCGATAAGCCGCGTGAAGCCGGCTCCCCTCTTCTTCCACCCCGTATCCTGTTTTCTCCGATATGCATAAGTCCATTCGGAAATGTCCCCAATGCGAGAATTACCTTTTTCCCTTTTATCTTCCGCCCGCGAGTTGCCGTTATACCTGCAACCTTTCCGTTTTCAACTATCAGCCCGGTTGCCTCTTCCTCAAGTATATCCAGTCCCTCCTGGTTCACAAGGGCCTTCAACATCCTTTCATGATATGCCTTCTTGTCAGCCTGTGCTCTGGGCGACCATACAGCCGGCCCCTTTGATCTGTTCAACATCTTAAACTGAATCCCGGTTTCATCAATCGCCCTGGCCATTTCACCACCCAACGCGTCAATCTCCCGTACAAGCTGCCCCTTTGCGAGCCCCCCAATAGCTGGATTACAGGGCATTCCCGCTATATCACTGACCGAGAGGGTAACTATAAGGGTGGAAAAACCTATCCTTGAAGCGGCAAGCGCGGCTTCGCACCCCGCGTGCCCGCTGCCCACAACCACTATATCATATTTTTTTGTTATATAATCTATTTTGGCCATTATCTCCTGCTTTTTTGCCTCTTCCTCTACCCAGCCTGTATTTTCCAGGGGTTAAAAATTACTTTCCGACACAGAAGGTGCTGAAGATATTGTCCAGGAGGTCCTCTTCAATTGAACGTCCCGTAATTTCTCCGCAAGCAGCTGCAGCTTCCCGTATTTCTACGGATAATATTTCTGCCGGCTGTCCCGCTTCAAGATCCTTTTTCATTCTCTTTATTGCTTGCAGTGCTTTCGTTAACGCCATAGCTTGCCTGGAGTTAACCGCGATTTTATCTCTGGCGACTCTTCCCGCCTCAGAACTGACTGTATTTTTATAAATCCATTTTTTTAATTCTCCGAACCCAGCGGAAGTCAACGCTGAAATTTCTATGACATTTTCCGCTTCCGTCAGTTTTCTCACATCTTCTTTTTTTATTTTCAACCCGAGGTCTTTCTTGTTAATTGCAATTATATGTCTCCTGTTTTTAAGTCTTAGGGCAAGTTCATAAAGGCTTTCCTCATGCTCTACGCTTCCGTCAATTACAAACACCACCATGTCGGCGGCGGCCGCCGCTTCAATCCCAACCGATATCCCCTTGGCCTCTATTTCGCCCTCCGCTTCGGCTATCCCTGCCGTATCCTCAAGATAGTATGTAAACCCTCCGATATGTATCCTTTCGCGCAGGATATCCCTTGTAGTTCCCGCAATATGAGATACTATAGCCCTTTCTTCTCCGAGCAGTGTATTATAAATGCTGCTTTTTCCAGCGTTTCTAGGCCCCGTTAAAGTGATCTTTATTCCGTTTCTCAGTTTGCCGCCTGCCGCTCTCGAAGATATTAACTCCTCAAGTTCTTTTGTTATCCATTCGGCTTTCCGGGCCAATTCATCTGCTGAATATGTCTCGATATCCTCCGTGCTGAAATCTATCGAGACTTCAACCAGAGAAAGTTGTCTGAGAAGCTCTTTTTCTATACTTCTGACCTTCTCGGAAAGACCTCCCCGGAGATGCTTTAGCGCTACGCTGCTCTGAAGCCTTGTTTCAGATGAGATCAGATCAGCTACAGCTTCAGCTTGAGCGAGATCGATTTTCCCGTTCAGAAAAGCTCTCTTCGTAAACTCTCCCGGCGGAGCTACTTCAGCCCCCAGCCACATCGCCTCATCAATCAGGGCTGATACAACATGCATGCTTCCGTGGCAGAAGATTTCAACAACATCTTCGCCCGTGTATGAGTAAGGCCCCCTCATAAGTACGGCTGCTACATCATCAATCGGCTGCCCGTTATGATCCTTTATTATTCTATTGTACAGGTGGTGTGACTCGGAGAGTGCCGGCCCCTCGATCATTTCATCGGCAATATTTACGGCCTCGTTACCGCTTATCCTGATTACCGCTATGGCAGACTCGCCCGGCGGCGTGCTAAGAGCAACAATTGTTTTCTCGCCCATAATCTAACTTCTTCTGCCTGTAGTTTTTCCCTTCTTTCCTCCCCCGGAAAGTGTCACAAAGACCTTTCTCAGCTCTCCGCTTCCTACTGTATAGGTCGATATACCCTCTTGTCCTGTAAGTTCAATGTGGGCAATCCGCCTCTCGGAGGATTTCATGGGCTCAAGCCCTACATCTTTTCTTGTTTTCTTAACCCTTTGAGCTGCTTTTTTCGCCTTTTTTCTTATTATATCATGCCTGTTCTTCAAATACCCCCCTACGTCGAGGGTTATCCTCCTGTATCCTCCCATTTTTTTGGATACTATCCTGCCAACCAGGTGCTGCAGTGAATTAAGGGTGTCACCTTTCCTCCCTATGAGCAAACCGTCAACTCCGGCTGTCTCGATATTTATGTATGTAGAATCATCCACAGAATCAGCAAATATTCTGTAATTAACACCAATACAGTCCAGTATGGTCCTGGCAATCTCTTCTGCTATTTCCTCTACCCCTTTATTGTCCTCTTTTCTTCTGACAAGCACCTTGGCGTTTCGAGCTCCAAAAATACCCAGAATGCCCTTCTGGCCCGTATTCTCAATTTCTACTTCCACATTATTTATACTTGTTCCCATTATTTTTAACGCTTTTTTCAAAGCCTTTTCGACACTCTTGCCTGTCGTTTCAACCGATGAAGGTTTTTTGCCATTACTCTTTTTTTCTTTCATCTTTATCTCTCCTGTTTCTCGAAGTATGATGATCTATATAGTACTATTTGGTATATTTCTCCGCGCTGCCCCCCTATTTTTCCTTTCCCTTCTCTGCTGCGAGCTCATCCTCTTTTTCAGATTCCTTATGCGCGTAATATTGCTGTAGAATCGTCAATACATTGTTGACTATCCAGTAAAGAACCAACCCTGACGGCATCCCGTAAAAAATAAATGTGAAGATAATCGGCATCATCGTCGACATCATCTTTGTTTGTCCGGGCGGGGCCGACCCCCCTGTCGGCGATCCCCCGAGTTTCGACTGCAGCACCATTGCTCCACCCATCAAAATCGGGAGAAGGTGAAACGCGTCTCCTAAAAATGGGATCGAAAAGCCGAAATTGAACAACACATCCGGTGCTGAAAGGTCATCAATCCACAGCATAAACGGCGCGTTTCTCAATTCTATAGTATTTCTAAGTACACCGAATAACGCTATGAATACGGGCATCTGAAAAACAAGAGGCAGGCATCCTCCCAACGGATTAACCCCCGCTTCTTTATAGAGTTTCATCGTCCTCTTATTCAGCTCTTCTTTGTCGTCCTTGTACTTATCCTGTAATTCCTTTATTTTCGGCTGGAGCTTCTGCATATCTTTCATTGACTTAAAGCTCTTATGTGTCAGTCTGTAGAATAAGACCTTCGTTATTACAGACATCAGAATAATTATAAGTCCGTAGTTTGGAATGAACCTTCTGAAAAAGAGCATCACTTTCAGCACGATAACACTCAGAAACCTCAGCCAGCCAAGTTCAACAGATTTTTCCAGCCCGACATTGAATTCGCTCAGCCTGTCGGCATCCAGCGGACCTATATACCCCCGGTATCTTTTCTCGACCTCCCTCGGATCTCCCCTGAATGGATAGACAACGGCATATCCGACAAAGCTCTCATCTTCGCTGCCCCTTAGTTCCAGGGTAGCTGAGCTGGGATTGTCTTCTATAATCGCACTTATAAAATACTTAGTTCTTACGCCGGCCCATATAACCTGGCCCGAACGCCTCCTGGTTTTTCCGTCCCCGAAGTCTCCGAGTGTCTCCTTGTAGAACTCCTCTCCCACTTTTCCGAGAGAGGCAAACCCCTGCTTATCCACGCTCTCGTTTTCCTCCGTTACGACGAGCCCGCAATTCCAGGCAACCGCAAAACTGTCGGCCTCCCTTAAAGGACCTTGCCGTTGCATTTTAGTCGAAAACCGAAATTCATAACCCTCTTTGAAAAACACAAATCTTTTTTCCAGGAAATCTCCCCCTCCGACCTCCTTCCTGAATACTATCTCAACCTCTTCCCTTTCGTCTCCCAGCCTTACCGTTCGGTCAGCGTCGATCTGATTCCCGTCAACGGAGACAGAAAACAGCGCGCCCCCAAAGTCTTCTGTCAAACCCCCTTTCTTCAGCTCTACCGCCAAACCACCCTTTTCACCCTCGGGCAGTAATTCCAGAGGTTCACCTTTATCGCCCCTGTACTCGTAAAGCTTTGCCTGTTCTATTTCACCCCCCTCGCTTACAAGTGTTATATCCATTACTTCCGTTGAAACCGTGAGAGTTAAAGCCCTGCCGCTATCGGCGGGGGCGTAGAATCTCTTCTCTTTCTTCTCGCCCGGCTCCCGCCTGCTTTCTTCCTCGGCGGGCCTGCTCTGTCTTGTTATTTCTTCTCGCTCCGGATCAGCCGATCTTAGGGCGCCGGTCGAGTCAGATATAGAATATTCCTTTTTTAAGTTGTTTTCCCGTCTCGGCGCGACATATAATGTTTGCCACAAAATAAGAACCAGGAATGTAACAACAATCGCAAGCAGAGAACGTTTATCCATCCTCTAATTCCCTTCCATTAAATAAATTTTGTGCTTTTTCAGCGAACCGGGTCATACCCGCCATGGGATGAAAATGGGTGGCATCTGAGCAACCTCTTCATCGACTTATACCCTCCCCTGGCGACGCCGTATTTTGCTATGGCCTCTTCGGCATATTTAGAACATGTGGGAACAAATCTGCAGGTGGGAGAATGATATGGTGAAATCGCCGTTCTATATACTCTAATACAAAAAATTGCAGTTGCTTTTAATGCTTTTGATATCATACGCTTACGATATTAGCCCCGCTCTTAACAAAGAGCTTTCCATATCTTTCTTCAATTCACTAAGTGGTGTATTCCTCAGATCCTGAGAAGCTATAAAAACTATCCATAACCCCTCATCTGTAAATCGTTCCCTCAAATCCATGAACCCTTGTCTCATGAGCCTTTTTGCCCTATTTCGCCTATTAGCTTTTCCAACTCTTTTTTTGCTTGCTACAAATCCGGGAAGTAATCCCTTTTCTTCCCGCCTGAGAAAACATATCGTTACTTTTTCGCCCGTTTCTCTCTTTCCCTTACTGTAAACAAGTCTGAACTGCCGGTTCTTTTTAAGCCCGGGAATAGTCATGATTTTTCCCCGGCTCTAGACTGCAAGGCGCTTTCTTCCCTTTTTCCTTCTTCTGCTTATCACTCTTCGCCCGGTTTTTGTGCTCATCCTCTTACGGAAACCGTGCTTCTTCTTTCTTTTGGTCTTTTTGGGCTGATATGTTCTCTTCATAACTATCCTCTTTCGATGATTCTATCCTCTATATAATCATAATATAAACAATTTACAATACCAAACTCTTTATTTTATGTCAAGGTATTAATCTACAAACTCCAAAACCAATTGCTTCGCAAACTCTTAGCCGATTTCTTTTCCTGGCATTCAACATTTCTTTCCAGGGCACCGAAACCGGCCTGTTTTTTTTCATCTTTATCTTCTTTATTTGCAAGGTGTTTTAATTTTTATTTTTTTTATTGTCTTTTTTTCTTGATATGGATTTACCCTTGTGATAGGTTTTCTCTGCTGGGCGTCGGGGACTACTTCTGTGATGTAACAACCTTTTTGTATTATATTACTTTTTTACAGCGCTCGCCCCTGGATGTGGAAAACGGCTTTTGTCAACCTTAAAAAGCTTCCGTATCTTGTTTTAATTATTTATGTTGCATAGTTATCCACAATTGTTGATAACTTTTTAAATTTTGCGTTCTTTTTCCTGATGGCGAGGTTTATATGGGGGGCGGAAAACCCTTGAAAGATGGTCCTTCTGAACTTTCCGGAGGTATTGACCTGGCGGATCTGTGGGGCAATATTCTAGGCAAGATCAGTCTGCTTGTCAACGCGCAGACCTTTCAAACCTGGTTTGAACCGATGAAAATAGCCACTTTCGTAGATAGCCTTATAGTTATTGAGGGGCCCAATCCGTTCTTTATCGACTGGGTCGCCGAACATCATATAGACAAAATATCGATGGCGGCCGAGGAAATCCTGGGCCGCGCCATAACAGTTGAATTTACAGCCGCCGGTTCTCACGAGCGCGCAAAATCCAGCGCCCCCCCTCCTTCTCCACCGAAAAAAGAAGAAGGCCGCATAGAGCCACCTTTAAATAAAAATCTCAACAGGAGATACACCTTCGGCGAGTTTGTTGTGGGTGCCTGCAACAGATTGACGCATGCGGCCGCGAGCGCCGTGGCTGAAAACCCCGCTTCCGCGTATAATCCTCTTTTTATTTACGGAGGCGCGGGGCTTGGAAAAACACATCTCATTCAGGCGATTGGCAATTACGCTATCACTCATCACAGCTCCCTTCGCGTCTCGTATGTTTCGGCGGAAACATTCATGAACGAACTTATCTACGCTATCCAAACGGGAAGCACCCTTAAATTCAAGGAACGGTACAGAAACACCGACATCCTGCTCATAGACGACGTTCATTTTCTGGCGGGCAAGGAGAGCACTCAGGAGGAATTTTTCTTTACATTCAACGCTCTGCATGACGCCAACAAACAGATAGTCGTAACCAGCGACCGCCCCCCCAAGGAAATTCCAACCCTTCAGGACAGATTAACGACAAGATTTGAGTGGGGCCTTATAACAGATATTCACCCGCCTGACCTTGAAACCCGTATAGCCATACTCAGAAGAAAGGTCAGAAAAGAGAATATCGAAATCCCGGATGATGTTATAAACCTTATCGCTGAAAATGTTAAAACCAACATCAGAGCTCTTGAAGGCTCCCTTATAAGACTGCTGGCATCTTCAAGCCTGACTCGCCAGGAAATAAACTGTGAAATGGCCGAACGTACCCTGGATGGTATTATTAAAAACTTAAAACCCACCCCTGTCACTATAGAATCGATCCAGAAACGGGTCTCTGAAACCTACGGCATTTCAGTCGCTAAAATAAAGTCGAGCTCAAGAATTAAAAATATCGTTCTTGCCAGACAGATCGCTATATTTCTGTCAAGAGAGATTACCGACAAATCCCTTGTTGAAATAGGTAAAAATTTCGGGGGAAGGGACCACAGCACGGTTCTTCACGCTATTAAGAAAATCAATAAATCTCTTTCCAAAGACCCCTCTCTGGAAAAGGAAATCCAGATACTGCGGGGAAAACTCTCTGAATAGATCCTGTTTGTCAACACTTTCAACATAGGTTCTGTTGATTGTGTGTTATTATCTCTTTTTGTTGTTGATAATGAGATCGGTTTGTGGAAAGAGGGCCCTTTTCAACAAATGAGTCAACATCGGTTTTACTCACTTTTTAACCTGCCGTTATCTGGGTTTTACGGTTATCAACATATCCACACCCTCTACTACTTCTTCTATATATTATATATTATTAGTATGTTGTTAAATCCCCCGTTTATTTACCTTGAATATTATCTCTCTTGTTTTATAATGCTTTTCGTATAGAAGATAAAAAATTGACTGTCTATTTTAGGAGGTAGAAGTGTGAAAAGTTTAATCCCTCTCGATGAACTTCAGAAAAAAATGAGTGCTATATCATCGGTGGTTCCGGGAAAAACAACTATGCCGATTCTTTCCATGGTACTTATAAAAGCAGAGGATAATTTACTTACGTTCTCGGCAACAGATCTGGATATCTCTGTTACTTCAAGGATAAAGGGTAAGGTAGAACAGAATGGATCAATTGCCGCTCCGGCTAAAAAGCTTACAGAAATAGTAAAATCTCTTTCCGGCGAACAGGTTTCGTTTGAAGTAGATGAAGGAGCGCTTAAGATAGTTTCGGGAAGAAGCAGTTTTGTGATTAATGGAAGAAACGCGGATGATTTTCCGCAGATCCCCAAACAGAAGGGGAAGACAGAATTTTCCATTGATTTTAAACTCCTGGAAAAACTTATAAAGAAAACAACTTACGCGGTATCAACAGACCTTACAAGACCGGCCCTGTGCGGTGTCTTATGCAAGGTGAACACAGAGGGAATGACAATGGTTTCTACGGACGGACACCGTCTGGCAAAGATTGATTTAAAACAAAAGTTTACCGATGTTGATAAAATCGATGTCATAATACCTCCAAAAGCTCTATCCACACTAAAGCAGTTTTCATCGGGACAAAACAGGGTGAAAGTTCAATTGGCGGAAAACAACGTCTCTTTCTCGATGGAGGATGTAGTTATTTATTCCAGGCTTCTCGAGGGGCCCTTTCCGGACTTCTCGAAAGTTATCCCCGAGAATAACAAGAAAGAACTTGTGCTTTCGAGAACCTCCCTTTTAGAAGCTACAAAGAGGGTGTCTATACTGTCGGACAGCTTAACCCACCTTGTTGTTTTTTCGATTAATGAGGACAAGATGTTGATCAATGTTACGACAAAGGACCTTGGTGGGGCAAAAGAGGAAATAGATGTTTCATACTCCGATAATCCTATGGAAATAGGGTACAATGCCAATTACCTTCAGGATATTTTAAGGACAATGGAAGGTGATAATATAATATTATATCTCGACAGACCTGATAATGCCGGAGTTGTTGTTCCGGCTGAACAGGAAAAAGAGTATGAACACCTTTGTATTATTATGCCCCTGAGGATAAATTGATCTTTTTGTGAGGCGAAGCGGTGAATGGGAATGAGGATAAACAGGGTAGAAATTACAAATTTCAGGAATATATCTGAAGCGTCTCTCGAATTCTCTCCCGGATTCAATTTTATTACAGGATTGAACGCCCAAGGAAAGACAAATCTTCTCGAGGCGCTTTATATCTTTTCACTCGGAAGGTCATTCAGGACAAGAAAAAGGGAGGAACTGATATCGCTGGGAGAGGACTTCTTCTTTATAAGGATGGCCGTAGAGAGTGACAAGGGTGTGGAATACATACTGGAGGTTGGAGCGGAACGCTCCGGGCGAACCCGGGTAAAGATAAACGGTGAAATAGCCGGGGGGTTTTCCGGTTTGATCGGGATAATACCGGGTGTGATATTTACTCCGCGGGACATTGGAATGGCGTCGGGTCCTCCCGGGGATAGGAGAAGTTTCATAGATTACACGGCGGCGCAGATAGCCGGTGATTTCTTTGGTATTCTTAAAGGTTACAGGCAGGTATTGAAACAGAGGAACGCGCAGATCAAGGAAATAGCCGTGGGGAGGGGACGGGTGGAAGTTATGAGAGCGCTCGACAGTATGCTTGTTGAAAGGGGAGAAGAGGTTGTCAGGGGGCGAAGGAGGGTTCTTAAAATAATCAGGGACAGGGCCGCGGAGATGTTCAGGTATGTGTTTAAAGGAGACGATTATCTTGAGATGAAGTATACCTCTTCAATTAACGCTGAGGGCGGCAAATATTCAGATATATTTTCCGATTACCTGCTCAAGATGAGGGATGAGGAAATAAGAAGGGGTTATACAATCGCGGGCCCTCACCGCGATGATATCGTAATATCAATTGGAGAACTCAACCTCAGAAAGTATGGTTCTCAGGGAAGAAAAAGACTTGTGGCGATAGTTATGAAGATGGCGCAGGCTTCTGTTATTTATGAAAAACGGGGAGAAAGACCCGTTATTATGCTGGACGACATTTTTTCTGAACTCGACAGGGAAGTATCCGGGAATGTAAGGGAATTCTTATCCGAGAGATACCAGAATTTTATCACTTCTCCGGAACCGGTCAGAGTGGAAAACAGAGAAGGAACGAGGAGGTTTTTTATAGATGGAGGCAAGATAGAAGTACAGATATAGACCAGGAGAAAAGAAATCCTTTAGAGAAGGTAAAAGGGGGTAGATTTATCTAATTTTTTTGTTTATTTTTAACCTGTTTAGTAATACCATTCGGTATGGATAAGAGGAAAAGAAAAAGAAGAAAAAAATCCCAGAGCACTTCCGTAAGTGAGATTCTTCCCTCTGTTTTTAAATCACTTGGAATCGAGGGCAGGCTGAAAGAGGGACAACTGGTCAGAGAGTGGCCTTCGATAGTAGGTGAGGAGCTGGCAAAAAGAAGTGGCCTGAGGGATATAAAAGATGGTATTCTTTTTGTCGAAGCCGAGAACAACACCTGGATGCAGGAAATCAAGTTTTTACAGAAAAAGATAATCGGGAGGATAAAAAGCAGGTTTCCCGGGATTGAAGTAAAAGGGATACGGCTTTTTATTAAGAGGGAAAAGGAGAGGAATGAGTAAGAAATACACAGCGAAAGGAATACAGGTATTAAAAGGCCTGGAAGCGGTAAGAAAGAGGCCAGCCATGTATATAGGAAGCACCGATATACACGGTCTTCATCATATGGTTTATGAAGTTGTGGATAATAGTATAGATGAAGCAATGGCTGGCTACTGCAATTTTATTACGGTTAGAATCAAACCGGACGGTGTAGTAACGGTTGAAGATGACGGAAGGGGTATTCCGGTAGATTTACATCCAACTCAGAAAAAGCCGGCAGTGGAAGTTGTAATGACCATGCTTCATGCCGGCGGAAAATTCGACCATAAAAGTTACAAGGTATCGGGTGGTCTTCACGGCGTTGGGGTTTCTGTCGTAAACGCTCTCTCTGAATGGATGAAAGTGGAAATATGGAGAGATGGGGGGAAACACACGCAGGAATATAAAATAGGACTGCCCGTGGCTCCCCTTAAGTCGGAACCCTTGGAAAAAGATAAAAAAAGAACCGGAACCAGAATATCATTCCGCCCGAACCCGGAGATTTTTTCCACTTTGGATTTCAGCTTCGACACGATATCTCAAAGACTCAGAGAGCTGGCGTTCCTGAACAAAGGGATAAAGATAGTTTTCAAAGATGAAAGAAGCGGGAAAGGACATGAATTTCAGTACGAAGGCGGAATAGTTTCTTTCGTGAAGGTTCTTAATGAAAACAGAACAGTTCTACACAGAAAACCGATCTATATCGAAGAAAAGAAAGATGGCTGTTCCGTTGAGATCGCCATTCAGTACAATGATTCTTATGGAGAAAAGATATTTACATTCGCGAATAATATCAACACTGTCGGCGGAGGGACCCACCTGTCGGGATTTAAAACCGCCCTCACAAGAACGCTGAACAACTACGCTCAGAAGAACAACCTCTTTAAGAAAGGAAAGAACAAGATGACCCTTTCCGGGGATGACGTCAGGGAGGGTATAACGGCGGTTCTCAGCGTTAAGCTGCCTGAACCTCAGTTTGAGGGTCAGACGAAAGGGAAACTCGGAAATCGTGAAATCATGGGGGTTGTAACGACTATTCTCGGGCAGAAGCTGGGAGAATTTCTTGAAGAGAACCCAACGAAGGCGAAGAGAATAGTAAGAAAAGCGATAGATTCCGCGAGGGCCAGAAATGCCGCCAGAAAGGCGAAAGATCTTGTAAGGAGAAAATCGGTTCTTGAATCGGGAAACCTGCCCGGCAAACTTTCCGACTGCTCGGTGAATGACCCCGAGCATTCAGAGCTGTTTCTGGTAGAGGGTGACTCGGCCGGAGGGTCGGCAAAGATGGGCAGGGACAGAAGGTTTCAGGCAATTCTACCCCTCAAGGGTAAAATCCTGAATGTGGAAAAGGCAAGAATGGACAAGATCCTTTCGAACGAGGAAATCAAAACTATTATAACGGCTCTCGGGACCGGTATCGGAGAGGATTTTGATATTTCCAAGATAAGGTACCGCAAAGTGATAATTATGACAGACGCGGATGTGGACGGATCGCATATAAGAACGTTGATACTTACTCTCTTTTTCCGGTATATGCCCGAACTTATCTTAGAGGGATGCATTTACATAGCACAGCCTCCCCTCTATAGGATTAAAAAGGGGAAAAAGGAAAGGTACGCTTATAACGAAGAAAAAAGACTTAGAATCATAAAAGATTTAGGAGGAGAAAAGGGGGTTTCTCTTCAAAGGTACAAGGGTTTGGGGGAGATGAATCCCGAGCAGCTCTGGATGACGACAATGGATCCGGAGCGGAGAGTAACGAAGCAGATAAGGTTGGAAGATATGGTAGAAGCCGACCAGACATTTACGATTCTTATGGGCGACAAGGTGGCTCCGAGGAAAAAATTTATTCAGGAGAATGCCACCTATGTTAAAAACCTTGATGTTTAACACAATAAGAACAGAAACCGGTTGAGAAGTAATTACCAGGAACGGAGTTGTCGTGCGGAAGAGTTTTCAGGAGGACAGATTAAATGCAGATTAACAGACAACAGATAAAACAGAGCTATATAGAAGATGAAATGAGAGACAGCTATCTCGATTATTCAATGAGTGTTATAGTTTCCAGGGCTCTTCCCGACGCACGTGACGGCTTAAAACCCGTGCACAGACGCATATTGCTCGCGATGAACGATCTCAACCTTGCCCATAACCGGGCGTTCCGCAAATCTGCCAAAGTAACCGGTGATGTTACGGGAAATTACCACCCTCACGGCACAGCATCAGCGTATGACGCGATAGTCAGAATGGCTCAACACTTTTCGCTTAGGTATCCCCTTGTTGAAGGCCAGGGAAACTTCGGTTCGATAGACGGAGATCCCGCGGCCGCCGAAAGATACACGGAAGTGCGGATGGAGGGGATTGCCGAAGAGCTTCTGGAAGATATAAAGAAGGAGACTGTTGAGTTTGGGGCGAACTACGACAACACCAGGCAGATGGCGCTTGTTTTGCCCGCGAAAATACCGAACCTTCTTATAAACGGAGCATCCGGAATAGCTGTCGGCATGGCCACTAATATCCCCCCTCACAACCTTGTCGAAATCATAGGTGGACTGAAAGCTCTCCTGGAGGATCCGGAGCTGGACCCCGACCGGCTTTGCGAGCTTGTGCCGGGCCCGGATTTTCCTACAGGGGGAATAATATGTGGAAGAGAAGGGATAAGAGAGGCTTACAAGACGGGACGGGGGAAACTGCTTGTCAGGGCAAAGGCGAATATAGAAACCGCTGAAAGGGGAAAGTCGAATATTATCGTAACAGAAATCCCCTATCAGACCAACAAGGCGAAGATAATCAAAAAGACAGCCGAGCTTGTAAGAAGCGGCAGTTTGTCGGGTATCAGTGATATACGTGATGAATCGGACAAAGACGGAATGAGAATCGTCATACAGCTGAAGAGAGACGCATACCCGAAGGTCGTCTTGAACAAGCTTTATAAAAAGACACAACTGCAGACCAGTTTCGGGATCATCCTTCTGGCTCTGATCGACGGCATAAGACCTAAGGTGATGAGCCTGAAACAGGCGATGAAAGCCTTTCTCGACCACCGCGAAGAGGTTGTAACCAGAAGGACCAGGCACGACCTTAAACGCGCTGAAGAAAGGGCCCATATACTCGAGGGTTATAAAAAGGCCCTGGATAATATTGACGCCGTAATAAAACTCATTAAAAAGAGTGCTTCTCCCAAGGAAGCAAAAAACGGCCTCGAAAACAAGTTCGGCCTTACCGAAATACAGGCACAGGCGATTCTGGACATGAAGCTTCAGAGGCTCACCGGACTCGAGAGGAAGAAGATCGACGAGGAGTATCTTGCGCTTATTCAAAAGATAGAATATTACAAATCTATTCTGGAAAGCCGGACGAGACTTCTTGGTATAATATCCGATGAACTTGACGATATAAAAGAGAGGTTCGGAGATGAAAGAAGAACGGCAATAATAGATAAGGAAGGCGAATTCGAAGTAGAGGACTTTATTGCCGAAGAAGATATGATAATTACTATAACACACTCGGGGTATATCAAACGGATCGCTTCCGACACTTACCGCAGACAGAAAAGAGGGGGCAAGGGTGTTAAGGGAATGGGGATGAAAGACAAAGATTTCATTGAACACCTCTTTATCGCCTCAACTCACACCTATATACTTTTCTTTACAGACAAGGGGCAGTGCCACTGGCTGAAGGTTCACGAGATTCCCAGAGGAGGAAGGCTTTCCAGGGGTAAAGCTATTGTAAACCTGCTCCAGTTATCGAGTGAAGAGAGAATTACAGCGTTTGTTTCCGTGGATGATTTCAGCAGGGACCTCAATCTGATAATGGCCACAAAGAACGGGCGAGTCAAGAAAACCCCCCTGACTGAATATTCCCACCCCAGAAAAAATGGAATAATCGCGATCGATTTGAAAGGTGACGACAGCCTCGTTCGTGTAGAAATGACTACCGGGAATGATGATATTATTCTCGCGAAAAAGAAAGGTAAAGCGATAAGGTTTAACGAGAAAGATGTCAGGGTCACCGCGAGGGCGACGATGGGGGTAAAGGGGGTCTCGATGGACAAGGATGACGAAGTAGTTGAAATGGTTGTTGTCAAAGCGGGAGCCGACCTTTTGACCGTCACGGAGAACGGCTACGGAAAGAGGACGGACATCAAGGAGTACAGAAATATAAGGAGGGGGGGAAAGGGCGTGATTTCGATCCTGACGGGCGAGCGAAACGGGAACCTGTTGACGATTAAGGAAGTATTTCCAACAGATGAGATCATGATGATAACGAAGATGGGGAAGATCATAAAAAGCTCGGTATCTGAGATTTCAGTGATCAGAAGAAACGCCAAGGGTGTAAGATTAATCAATCTCGACGAAGGAGATTTGCTTGTAGGGGTTACTCTGGTAGCAGGAGAAGATGAAGAGGATAGCAGGAATTCAAATGATGACGACAGCAAAAACGACATTCCCGCTGAGGGGGGGACGGAACAGGATAATAATCAGGGGGAAGAGTGAAACGCTTTGGGAAGAGAAGAATATGGCAGGTGATTCTAACGCCTCTGCTCACGTTTGCGATCAGCATTGCCGCGGCACCCTGTGTCTGGGGCGGCAGTAACAGGATTGCAGAAAAGGAGAAGAAGGGGCAAAGCACGGCTCGGAAAGAGATGATAGGGGTTGCCGTGCAGGATGAAAGGACGGTAGTTCTCAGATGGGACGAGGGCTCCAAACAAATCCTGGCAGAGTATGACATCGAGTTGCAAAAGGAAGAACAAAACAAGGAAAACGCCGGCTCTTCATCCATCGTCAAATTAAGGGAGGCCGGGAAGGGTAATAGAATCAAAGGCCTGTTTGAGAAATTCGCAGGCGGCCGCCGGTATGAGAACGGAGATTTTGCTGCCATAGGGGACAGGATGCATGCGGCGGTCGGGGAAGCAGAAGGATCGGGAGAAAAAATCTATAATAAATGTTATACGTGGGCTTATAAGCACGTGAAAGATTTTATTGGAATAACCACTGTTTTCCAAGGCAATCCCCGAAAAAAAGAGGCGGAAGATAAAGCTCTCAGTTTACGTGTTCGTTTCTTTACGGGCGGATCGGAAGGCAGCAAAGCAGACCTGTCATTAAAATTCTTAACGGAGTACTCCGAGTTCGCGAATGATTCCTTAAGCGGAGTAGTCGTTTCCGGCGACAGCCTTTTTGCGGGGGCGGTTATTCTGGGGTCTAATCCCGACGGAGCTGTCAGGCTGGATCTCGAGCCGCGTTTTAACTCAGAGGGCGACTCGTCTGGAGTCTCGGGAGCAGGAGCGTCGAACAGAAAAGATGGCGGAGAAAGAGATCGCGACCGGGGTTTTCCCACCAGATTCGTCATGGATGTAAATAGAGGCAACATTGAATCCGGCTTGAGACAGGTAGACTGGGCAGTGGTTTTTGCCGATTCTGAAGGAGAGATGAAGAGGAACTTGAAGGCGGCCCTTGAAACCTACAAGGGAACAGTTGATGAGAAGGGGAAGAGGACAAAATGGGTGGTCCCGCCGCTAAAAACAAGCATGATAAATCTGGAGACGAGGGTCCGGAAAGACAACGGAAAAAACAGGGCCGCGGCGATGAAGGTTCCTTTCGATCTTATCGGCACAGGCATCAAGTGGATAAAGGTTGACGGCTCGAGGGTGCCGGAATATAAGACGTCAGGATCAGATATTATTGTGCCGATAGAGGGCAGACCTGAGAACAGGCCGGACTCCGTGTTTATAGAGGGAGAATTCATAAATGGAATTTTGTTTGCGGGCAGGACTTCGCTGGCTGCCGGGAAAGAAGGTTCCTCCGGAAAGATTCCCGATGACGGAAGGTTGCCCGGCAGCTTCATGAATCTGTATCCAAACCCGTTTGTGGAAAAGGTAAATATCACGCTCAGCATTCCGGGGACGGATAAAACAGATCTTTTTAATTCAGCGGAGATTTTGAAGGAAAACGGGATTATTCGGATATATGACGTAAAGGGTATGTTGGTAAAGAATGTTCTTGAAAGAAAAATCAATACACCGGGAAGATATTCCGCGTTCTGGGATGGCAGGGACAGGAGGGGAGAACAGGTGGCCCCCGGTGTATATTACTGCAATCTCCAAATAGACGGGATGACGTTAACCAAGAGGATAGTTCTTCTCAGATAATTATGGGTTTTTATGGGACATCGGCTTTCCCGCGTGAACGCGCTTTGCTTATCGGCGTGAGGCTTCCAGGGTCGAGTTTAGAAAGAGAAAAAGCAAATCTCGAGGAATTAAAGGCCCTCGCGGAAACAGCCGGCGCCGATGTTGCCGGCACGGTGATTCAGCAGAGAACCCGCGTTGAGGGATCTACATATGTGGGGAAAGGCAAGTTACAGGAAATACAGCGAAGAATTGTTGAGGAAGAGATAAATCTGGTAATTTTTGATGACGCTCTGACACCAGGCCAGGCAGGAAAGATCGAGAAGATCCTGAAAGTAAATGTCATTGACAGAACGGAACTGATCCTCGATATTTTTTCCAAGAGGGCAAAAAGCCGGCAGGCCCGGCTCCAGGTGGAAATAGCACAGTTGAATTACGCTCTGCCGAGACTTAAAAGGATGTGGGATCATCTTTCCAGGCAGGCGGGGGGGATCGGAACCAGAGGCCCGGGTGAGAAACAGCTTGAAGTTGACAGAAGAAGACTGAGAGATAAAATATCCCATCTCGAAAAGGGACTTGATAAGATAACCAGGGGAACGTTCGAAAGACGCAAAAACAGAAAAAAACTTTTCAATGTAACGATAGTAGGATATACAAACGCGGGAAAATCAACTTTGCTCAACAGGCTTGCGGGAAGCGATATATATAGAAGCGACAAGCTGTTTTCCACAATTGATTCTACTACCCGGCGTGTAGAGGGTATTAAAAACTTCCCCGTTTTGTTTACAGACACTGTAGGGTTCATACGAAAGCTTCCGCCTTATCTTGTTGCGAGCTTCAAAAGCACCCTCCTTGATGTAGAGGAAGCGGACATGCTGCTCCATGTTGTTGATGTTTCGAGCCCGTCATTCGAGGATGAAATCGAAGTTGTAAACGATGTTCTCGGCGATATATTCAAGCGTGCCTCGGTGGAAGAAGGGGAGGAGCGGCAAGTGCCCACAAAACTCATTTTTAACAAGATTGACCGCCTCGATGACATGGGGGGGAGGCGTATACTCAAGCGGCAGTACCCGGATGCAATCTTAGTAAGCGCCTTAAAGGGGGAGGGTGTCGGAAGAATACTTAAAGAAATCGAAAGTTATGCAAAAAGCGGCAGAGTTAAAATTGAAGCAAAGGTTTCCCTGTCAGACGGTAAGACTATCGATTTAATTGAAAGAGTTGCCGAAGTGGGTCAAAGGGAGGTTTTAGAGGGTTTTATAATAGTAACTGCCGTAATAGACAGGGCCTATCTGCCCGTTCTTGAAAAAAAGCCCGGCGTGAAGCTGTTAAGTGTTTTTTAGGTAGAGCCGGGATCCCGGTCTTTTTCCTTAAGGCGGAGCTCGTTGTTTTTCAGAATAACATCGCTATAATTTTTCGCGAGGGATTCTCTCTGGATTGCGGCGTCCTTCTGGTTCACCTTGTTTTCATAACTCATATCGAGCTGGACAATTATGAACCGCGATATCAGGATGAAGGCAACGGGGACTGTCAGGGGAATAAACTTCCGCCATTTTCTGTGTGAGATAAGCCGTGAACAATAGACCGCCCCCGAAGATATAACCACAACAAAACCAACTGAAACCAGATAGAGATGGCGGATATTGAGCCAGTCTCTCGGAAACTGAAAGAACGCGAAGGGAAGAACCATAATATAAGTCCACGCGATAAAGAACCGGATTGTGCGGTTTCCGAAAACGAACCCGAAGAAAGAATAGGAAAATATTGTAAGGGCGATTAATACACGAATTTCTGTGGCAAGCTTATATATCAGAACTACAGCTTTTCCGGAAGCTGTGACAAGGTGAGATGTGTGAATGGGGAATATCATCCTGACCATATAGTTGATAACATTTTTTGCAGCGTAATAGATGAATTTAAAAACGCCGGGATTTTCAGAGTAAAAAGTGGGGGTGTAGTCGAAGAAGATAGCTTTTGTAATTATCGCCGCAACCGCGATGAAAATTAGAATAATAAGATCGGTGTTAAAAACAGGTTTTTTCATATCAGATCTGTCGCGGTAGAAGAAATTAAAGGCGAGAAAACAGCCTAGTATCGAAAAACTGGTGCTTTTTGTAAACATCGATGCGATAAAGAAAATAACGGAGAGAAAAAACCAGAGAGTACGGATCTCTCCGTCTCGTTCTAATTCATTCTTAAAGTAGAATAGCATTGTCAGCAGCGTCAGCGTGGTAATCATAAGATCTTCAAAGCCTGATGCTATCATAACGGCTTTTCCGTAGTTGCCGACAGTGAAGACAAAAAGAATGCCTGAAAGAAGCGCGACCTTTCTGTCGTGAAGCAGAGAGTTGACGAGGGTATAAACGAGAAATGAGTTTACGGCGTGGAGAATAATATTGAATATGAAATATCCCCGGGGATTAAAATGAAATAATTTAAACAAAAGAAAATGAACGGAGTATACAAGGGGTTGGAATTTGAATGGATATGTGCTGTTGAAAGCTGCCGCGGGATTATCTCTCATCTCCAGGCTGCTTTGAAGGGTTATAAAATCAAAATCGTGCCAGAACCCGTTGTTAAGGGTAAGACTGAATGAGATAAGCCCCAGCAATAAAAGAGCAAGAAAGATTAGGAGATTACGATTCACAGTATTAAAAAACACCCCTTAACTACTTTTATCAGTTCAGCCGCGGGCCGTTATACCTTTATCGTATTATACATTAATAGGCCCCGGATTTGTAGAAAAAAGAACCCCGAAAAATATTCTCTCAAAAAAAATTCCTCTTTAGTAGAACCGTCCCTTCTCTGCAGGGCTATTCCTGCAGAAACAGGTTGGCAAGAACCTTCGAGTCGGCAACCATGTTTTTTACAAACTGATATTCGTTTGGCTGATGGCAGACATCGGCAATGCTGGACCATACAACGGCATTGTAGCCGTGACGCCTGAAAAATGCCGCGACGGTTCCTCCCCCTATTCCGATAATCTCGGGTTCGATTTTGCCTACCTCTCTGATCGCCCTTGAAAGCGCTGCGGCTACCGGCGCGTCGGCAGGCGTGGCGGGTGCGGCTTCATCACTCTGAGCTACACTCGTGGATATCTCTACTCCGAATTCCTTTTCGACCTCAGATGTGACCTCGCCAACAGTCTCTCTTACGTCGCCGAGTTCTATGCCGGGCAGAATCCGCATGTCGACATAAAAGATGTCTTCACCGGGTATAGTGTTGACATTCGGGACGTTTGGTTCTTTCTTTGTGGGTTCGAATGTGTTGCCGGGCGGGTCGAACAGATCGTCAGACTGGTTATAGGTTTCAGCGAGCCGCCTGTCAAGACGTGCCGTCAGGTGGGCGGCCGCCCTGTGCGCGTTTATACCCTTGTCGGGTTCCGAGGCGTGACATGATTTGCCCGAAACAACGAACTTCAACCAGAGTATTGATTTTTCCGCGACTTCGATGGTTTTTCCCTCTGGGTCTCCTGAATCAGGGACAATTATAAAGTCATCTTTCCCGAAAATATCCGAATTTTCAAGCAGATATTCGATCCCGTATTTACTGCTTGTTTCCTCATCCGACACGAGGGCAAGGGCGACGTCGAAGGGAAGCGGGAGGCCGAGTTCGCGGATCGCTTTCAGTGCAAAAAGGGGAGGGACTATGCCCTGATGATCATCTTCAACCCCCCGGCCAAAGATCTTGCCGTCTTTGACTTCAAGAGTAAATGGGTCTGTGTGCCATTTATCAAGATCTCCGGCGGGGACCACGTCGATATGAGCCATTATCCATATTTTCCTCTCGCTTGACCTGCCTTTCATTATAGCGGCGATATTCGGCCTTGTGCCTGCTGAGACGCGTTCGTCCGGCGCGTCATAATGATCAACTGAATCAAACCCTATCTCCTTTTTCATCCAGTTCTCAAGGAATTCCGCTTTCTCGGTTTCCCCGTCACCGTCATTGTCAGGGCCAAGCGCCGGGATGGCGACAAGCTGCCTTTGAAGCTCTATCATCTCATCTTCGTAACCCTCTATCTTTTTGTATATTTTATTCAGTGTTTCAGAGTCCATGATCATCTCCCTTGACAGAATAAATTCTTAATAGCTGAAAACTTTTACTAACTATCCTTAACACCGGCAGGGAGGCTGGTCAAGTTCTTTATATTCCGGCCCTCCGTAAGTGCCGGGGTGAAAATAGTTGCTATCTGTTTAAAAGGCGGGCAGCGCCCGGCAACAGAGGGGTTTTAAAAAAAGGGTAGAGAAAGGGGCCGGAAAGGAAAGTTCCGGCCCCTGCAGTTACAACGGCAGGCTGGGAGACGGGCTTTTAAACCCGCCGCCCAAAGGCCTGTCATATCTCCATCTATCTGAGAAGAACCATCTTCTTGATTTCAGTAAATGAAGGTGTTGATAGACGGTAGAAATATACACCGCTTGAAACGTTCTTGGCCGTCCATTCTTTTGAATGAATTCCGGCATCGAGCGATTTGTTAACGAGTGTTTCTACCAGTTTGCCCTGCACGTCGAAAATCTCAAGTCTTACGCGCGCTCTCTCCGGCAAGTTGAAATTTATCGTAGTTACGGGGTTAAACGGATTGGGGTGGTTTTGAGCCAGCTTATAGCTATCCGGTGTTGTTTCTCTGCCGGACAGAACCCTGCTTTCACTGTTAAACACATCCCCGCTCTCACACGATTTGGTGACAGTATTGGCAGCTGAGTCGTATGTATAGCCGCTCAGAGTAACGTCTGTTACTTCGAAGCAGAAATCAGATACCGAATCTTTAGTTCTGTCACCGGTCAGGTTCGCGACACCGTCGGAGCCGGTTACGGCGCTCTTTGTGCTTGTGCTTGGTACGTTGAAGAAACCGTAAACCGTCGCGTTCGCGACAGGCGAACCGTTCTGGTCAACAACAGTAACAGCGGCGGTTCCGTTGAGATTTACTCCCCGGGAGTTCCTTCCGACTGTTATGGAGCTGACATGAATGGCGCTCGTCGTGCCGTCGGTAACGTCGATGTAGTCGGTCTTGGCTTCAGTGTCGCTGCCGTAGGCGTTTGTGGCCGTGAGCGAAACCGTGTAGGTCCCCACCGCTGTATATTCATGGGAGGGATTCTGTGCCGTAGAGGTCGCGCCGTCGCCGAAGTCCCAGCTCCATGAGGTGGGAGAGCCGGATGACTGATCTGTGAAGTTTACTGTCAGCGGGGCGGCCCCGGTTGTGGGAGAGCCGCTGAATGCCGCTGTCGGCGCGGTTGGTCCGGAGGAAGCTACCTCGATATACATCTCGTCGATGACGATATCGTCATTGGATGTTCCTCCCCAATTCCTCTGCGTATCCGTAACTCTTACCGTCAGCGATCCGCTTGTGCCGTCGGGCAGAGTCGCCGAGTACACCTGCTCTGTCGAGCTGGCAACAGTCACGAGTGAATAGTAATCTGTGCCGTTGGTGGTATACTCGAAGGAGAAATCGTCCCCGTCCGAGCTGCTCGGCCTGTATGCTTCGAGATAGAAGGTGGGGTTTGTTCCGGAAGCTACATTGAAATCCCACTTGTGTTCGAGATAGCTGTAGGTCTTTCTCGGATGCCCCGTGTAAGCGACCTCTGTGATAGTTTCATAGCTGTTGTCGCTGGAGAAGGTGTTAGTATAGTCGCCGCTTACTGAACCTGTGACAGCAATGTCTGAAAGGGCGTAAGCCTTTTCTGACACAGCCTCTTCGGTTACGGTTATGTAGTCGGTCTTGGTTTCGGAGTCGCTGCCGTAGGTGTTTGTGGCTGTGAGCGAAACCGTGTATGTCCCCACCGCTGTATATTCATGGGAGGGGTTCTGTGCCGTAGAGGTCGCGCCGTCGCCGAAGTCCCAGCTCCATGAGGTGGGATTGTTCGTTGATTCATCGGTGAATGCTACGGTGAGCGGAACTTCGCCGGATGTGGGCGAACCGCTGAATGCCGCGACAGGCGGGTTCGTCGGCTCTGTAACCGTAATATAATCGGTCTTGGTTTCAATGTCACTGCCGTAACTGTTGCTCACCGTGAGTGTTACGGTGTATGTTCCCGAGGCCGCGTACTCGTAGCTCGGGTTCTGCGCCGTCGAGGTTCCGCCGTCGCCGAAGTCCCAGCTCCACGAGGTGGGACTCCCGGTTGATTCATCGGTAAAGCTTACTGTCAGCGGAGCATCTCCCGAGGTGGGGTTTCCGCTGAAAGCGGCAACAGGAGCGGTGCCGGTTCCCCCGCCTACCGCGGCCTCGGCGTCAACCATGCCGTAACCGCTGTAACGGTCCCAGCCTGTGCCCGATTCGACATTTACTATGTCGATAGCTGTGCCTGTAAGCTGATCTCTGATCTGTGAAGGGGTCCAGGTAGGATTCGCCGACTTTACAAGACCGGCTACTCCAGCCGCGTAAGGCGTCGCGCAGGAAGTGCCGTTGAAGAACGGTTCGTAATCTCCTGACTGGTATCCGCCGTTTCCGGAAATATCAGTCGTTGGAAGGATTGTCGGAGCGATAATATCGACCGCGCCGGCATCGTCGGGGGTGGTTGTACCGTAGTTCGATCCCCACCAGCGTTCCCCGTCGCAGGTATAACCGTTCGGATCGGGCTCTACTCCGGGATTTAACTCGGCAGAACTGCTGCTGCTTCTTTTACGATCGCCGCACGGTGAAGCGGCCCCGACACCTATTACATACGGATTTATAGCCGGGTAGCTTATAGTGCTCATATTCTCGTTGCCCGTGGCGGCAAATATTACGACACCTGCGTTGTAGGCGTACTCAAGCGCCGCGTCTGTAGCCGGATCACTCGTAATCGCGGCGCCGAGGCTCATGCTGATTACATCGGCTCCGTTGTCTGCCGCCCAGTACAGAGCGTTTTCTATATATGAAAAGTACATTGAGCCGCCGCTGTCAGCTATTTTACAGGGCATAATGCTGCAGCCGGGCGCTGCGCCCGCGGCGCCTATGCCGTTATCTGCTATCGAAGCAGCCACGCCGGCACAGCAGGTGCCGTGGCCGGGAGAGCTGGAATCATCGTCGGGATTGGTGTCGCCATCGCCGAAATCATATCCGCTTATAAGATTAAGGTCGGGATGACTCGTGTCGACCCCGGAATCCAATATAGCTATTATTACACTTGAGCTTCCGTAACCCTGGCCGGCGCTCCAGGCAGCTTCGGCGTTTGCGTCGAAGCCTACCGTTCCTACTTCCGGGCCCGTGTGTGAATAGGTGTTCCAGTCATAGGAAGGAAGCTGAGCGGTGTTGTTGTGTCCCCAGTGATCAGGGTAAAGGGGATCACCCGGCACGACAGCCGGGAATGCCCGGTAATCGGGCCTGGCGTATTCAATATTAGGGTCGCTTTCGTACTTAGCCGCTATGGCCGGTATATCGCTTCCCGTGGGAAGTTTGACCTTAAACCAGCGGTCAACGCCGAGGCGGGAAGCCGCTATGCTGTTCGCCGGTTTATAGTATGGACGGGATATGCTCAGCGCGCCCACGTTGTTTCCCAGAGCGTCAACTGACGCGATGCCGGTTTTTGCTCCGGAGACTTCCGTTCCCCTCTGCAGGTTTATCCTCAGGTTGGAATTTTTATAGCTGGTTTCTGTAAATTTGACCATGATACGGTCAGGGGCGTAAGGTAGAACGCTTTTGCCCGTTTTGACAAAACCTTTCTGCGCCGGCGAGAAATCACGCGGCGCCATGTCTGCTGCCGATAAACTTAAAACAGGCAGCAAAACAAATAGGACAGATAACAAAACAAGTTTCTGCTTCATTGTTACTCCTGACTTTCTTAATTAGATAACATTACCCCAATCGTCGGTGCGGCAATATTAAATGAGAAACAATTTAGAGAATTATTAAATTCCGGCCGATTTACCTCCTTTCATTATATCCACTCCATTTATAAGCTGGGGCGGTAGAGAAAGGTGGGCCGCGCCAAATACTTATCAGGAGATGTGAAAAACTTCGGCTCACTTATTAACTGCCCATTATACATGATTTAGCTGATACATTCAAGCAGCTTAGAGCCAATCACAATATAGGGACCGGTATTCCGGAGGCCTG
>Ga0102934_1000415_pt1 | contig 28330 bp, 24 predicted proteins | sample SalPonR2_A_D1_MG_FD_78175 | JGI IMG/M metagenome (GOLD analysis project Ga0102934, IMG submission 78175) | Salt pond soil microbial communities from South San Francisco under conditions of wetland restoration - Salt Pond MetaG R2_A_D1_MG | ecosystem: Environmental > Aquatic > Marine > Intertidal... | reverse complement strand
GCCAGGAGCGGGGCTGATGTCACGCTGATCGAGGCCTGGGACGCGGGCCACACGCGGTCCAGTTCAGGCGGCGAGACGCGAGTCATCCGACACCTCTACGGCAATCCTCTCTATGCTCGCATGACCCGTCGTTCCCTGGCGCTTTTCCAACAGGCAGAACAGGACTGGAACGAGCGATTGTTCCACCCGACCGGCGTGCTGTTCATGGGACAGGCGACCGGTGCCGGCTACGTCGAAGCAGGCACTGCCGCCCTGCGCGATGAGGGCATCGGCTTCGACCTGCTCGATCCCGCGGCACTGGCGGCGCGCTGGCCGCAGATCGATCTGAACGGCATCGAACAAGGCGTATTCGAGCCCCAGTCGGGTTATCTGCTGGCCCGTCGAAGTTGCCACGCAGTCGTCGAGGCATTTCGCCGCGCCGGCGGGCGGGTCGAGACCGGCCGCGCTTCGCCGGGTGCCTTCCAGCAGGGACGGATGTCCGACGTGCGCCTGGACAACGGCCGCACTGTCGCTGCCGATGAGTTCGTGTTCGCCTGTGGACCGTGGCTGCCCGGCCTGTTCCCCGAATTGCTCGACCCGCTGCTGAAGACCTCGCGACAGGAGATCTACTACTTCGGCACGCCGGCCGGCGATCGGGCGCACGACGAGGCTCAACTGCCGGTCTGGGCCGACTTCGGCGAGCGCATCTGGTACGGCATCCCCGGCAGCGAACGGAGAGGCTTCAAGATCGCCGATGATACCCGTGGCCCGCCGATCGACCCCGAGCGCGCGGAGCGTACCCCGTCGACCGCAGGCATCGAGTCCGCGCGCGACTACCTGGCGACCCGCTTCCCGGCCCTGTCCGGAGCTCCCCTGGTCGATGCCCGCGTCTGCCAGTACACCAATACTGAAAACGGCGATTTCATCGTCGACCAGCATCCTGAAGCTGCCAATCTGTGGCTGGTCGGCGGCGGATCAGGGCACGGATTCAAACACGGTCCGGCACTCGGCGAGCTGGTCGCCGAGAGTGTTCTCAACGGACGCATCATCGAGCCCATGTTCTCTTTGGCCCATCATCGTGGCGCCTGATGGCTATCGGCAACGACAACTGGCCCCGGGGTCTTCGACTGCGCGATGAACTGCAGCCCGGAGATCTGGGCCGACTGATCGCGCTTCACGGCGAGGTTTACGCCGACTGGCCGGGATACGGCCTGGAATTCGAAGCCTTCGTCGCGAAAACGATTGCCGAGTACGGCCTGGAGAACGGGTTCAACGGCCGGATCTGGCTTCTTGAGCGCGAATCAGACAGGTCTGAGCTGGTCGGCTGCAGCGCCATCGCGCACCGCTCAGAGCAAGTCGCCCAGCTGCGCTGGATTCTGCTGCACCGTGAATGCCGGGGTAGCGGTCTGGGCCGACGACTGGTCGAGACGGCGATCGATCATTGTCGGGCGTGTGGCGTCGAGCGGGTGTATCTGGAAACCACCAACGGTCTGGAGGCCTCCAGCGACCTCTACCGGAAGCTCGGATTCAAGGAGACCTTCAACGAGGTCGTCGACCTGTGGCAGGGGCTCCGCCCGTTGATCCGCATGGAGCTGTTGCTCAAAGCCTGAATCGTCGAATGAAAAAACCCCGACCGTCGCGAAACAGCCGGGGTGCTTTGTCGTCGAGGCGCCGAGCTCAGATCAGAAGTTGGCGCGCAGATTGATGCCGAAGGTCCGCGGCTGGTTGGTCCTGAAACCCAGTCTTGCGCGTCCACCGCGCTCGCGGTCGAAGGACAGCTGCGCGTTTTCGTCAAACACATTGTCGACGAAAGCCGTCACCACGTAGTTGCCGAAATCAAGACCGGCGCTCAGGTAGGCGATTTCGTACGATGGCAGCTCGAGATCGAGCGTTGTGGTCTCATCCCCGGTCATCCCGCCGAACGGCAGGCCGTGGGCGAACACGCCCGCGCCCGACACCTGGTCACCGGGCTGCGTGAAGCGCGAACCCACATGCTGGAACGACGCGGTCACGAAGGCATCGGCGGATCGGTCGAAAATGTTCATCGGGTGGGTGTAGGCAGCACTGGCCGAGAACTGAGTCTCAGGAACTGTCGCCAGGCGGTTGCCTTCCTCGATCCCACCGATCACGTTGCCGTTGCCGTCGCGCACGGTCGAGTCGAATTCGGCTTCGACGTAGCTGCCGGCCAGGGTCATCAGGAATCGGTCGGTCGGCTCCCAGCGCAGCTCGGATTCGATGCCGACGGTCGAGGCACTCGGCACGTTGAACACGATGCGAGAGGAGCAGGAACCGGCATCCAGGGTCACCTGAAGATCGTCGATGTCGGCCGTGAATACCGCGGCACTGAAGGTCACCGTCGAGGTCTGCGCCTTGAGTCCCAGCTCGTAATTCCACAGGGTTTCATCGCCGTAGTCCTGGAAGCCGCCGAAGATCGCCTCGTCTTCCGGCGTACACAGCGGGATATTGAGCGGATCGTTGACCCCGCCGAGCCGGAAGCCCTGTGAGACCTGGGCGTTGATCGAGACGATGTCGTTGAGTTTGTAGTCGGCCAGGAAGCGTGGATTGAAGCCGTCGGACTCGGTCTTGTCGACCACGCCGGTATCACCGGCTGCGAACAGACCGCCAGTGGTGATCGTGCGGGTTTCTTCGAAGTCGTAGAAACGACCGCCGGCGGTCAGCGACAGGCGATCGGTGGCATACCAGGTGGCTTCTCCGAAGAAGGCCAGCTGTTCGATGGTGTAGGGCAGGTCAGAGTTGAAGGGCGAATCGGCAGGAAAGCCATTGGCTACGGCGGCGGCTGTCCCTGCGCCCAGCGTGGCATCGGTGAAGGCGTCATAGCCCGGGGTGGGCAGGCGCTGTGCATACACACGGTCGGTCTCGGAGTAGAACGCGCCGAGCAACCAGTCGAATCGCCCTTCTGTATTGGAACTGATTCGTAGCTCCTGGGTGAACTGCTCGACGTCTGTGGAATCGCGGAGATTCGACGGCAGGGTCACAGCCTCATTCGGAAAGCCGAGATCTACCGACACACTGCCTGACAGCGCACTGGCGTCACGGCTGACCAGCACATCGCGTTCGGTAAAGCTGGTCACTGAGGTCAGGTCGAAGGTATCGAAGCCGATCGATCCGGTCAGATCGATCAGCAGCAACTCGTCTTCGAAGCCTTCGTCTCTGAGCAGGAACTGCTCGCGCTCATCGAAGGTGACCGGCGGGCGCGTCGTGGTGAACGGGTTGGCGAAAAGGTTGAAGACTTCCTGCCGGTTGAATCCGTCGGTCTCGATTTCCTGATAGATGACACGCGGCGTCAGTGAGATATTGTCAGTGGGCTCGAAAGTCAGAGCCGCACGCAGGCCGGACCGGGTGCCGGAGTTGACGTCCTCGTCAACGCGGCCGCCGGGCCTGAGCGCATCGATATAGCCGCCGTATTCGGTGTGGTAGCCGACCAGACGCATCGCGCCGGAACCATTTCCGAAGGGCACATTGACCATGCCCTTGAAGTGACCGCCGGTATCACCGCCGTCGATCGAATTGAACTCGACCTCCATCGCCCCCTCCATGACATCGAGGTCGGGCTGGTTGGTGATGTAGCGGATCGTGCCGCCGATCGAGCCGGAACCGAACAGCGTGCCCTGCGGACCGCGCAGGGTCTCGACGCGCTGCAGATCGAACAGGTCGAGATCGGGCGTGAACAGGGATAGCGAGATCACCGACTCATCAAGGTAGATCCCGACCTGCTCCTTGACGCCCGGCTGATCGCGCACGATCTGGCCGGCCGAGACACCGCGGATGGCCACCTGACTCTGGCCCGGACCGAGATTCTGGATGGTCAGGCCGGCCACGTTGCGCGACAGCTCCTCGAACGAATCGGCCCCGGTCCGCTGGATGTCGGCCTGAGTCTGGGCATTGATCGAAAACGGGACTTCCTGCAGGGTCTGCTCGCGCTTGGTCGCGGTCACGATCACCCTGTCGATGTTCGGCGCATCGTCTTCGGATGCGCTCCCAGAGCCAGTCGTCCGACTCTGTGATGACTGCGTCGCGGCAGCAGAGCTCTCCTCGACCTCGGCCGATGACTCGACCGCGCTGTCGGCGATCACACCGGCACTGGCAAGCAGACTGATTAAGAACAGAGAAACCATGCTTCGGCAAAAATTGCGTGAGTTCATCGTGCGCTCCTTATCTCCCTGGTGAATTTCGAGTATACGGCAGCGGTTTTTTCGGGTAAATCCCTGAATTCAGGCACTATGCGAGAGATCACAGACTGACATATTCGCACTGCCACAGGATTCAACTTCTCGATACAGAGACCATTGAACGCCATGCTGGCAGCGTCGATCTGTTGATTCAGCCCTGTTGAAACGGTGTCGGCCGCCAGGAGTTTCTCGACGACTGGTGCAGGAACAACTCATTCAAGAGGCTGCCGCGATGCGAATCGACGAACTGCATCCTCAGGGCACGAATCTGCAACTGGAGGGCATTAGCTCGCGGAAGAGTCTGGATTGCGGTAGTGGGGGTATGCTCGATGCTTCGAAAGCTCGCCGTGCTTCTGACGCTTGCGGCCTTGTTTCGGATCTGCAGATATTGATGCATCGGCAGATCGAGTTGAACTTGCGCCCATCTGATAAGGAGAAAATCCAGGGTCCCACGCTTCTGCCTTTTTATCGCTCTCACAGGCCTGCAAGGTGTCCTTCTTGCGCAGGGCGCGCTCGAGCCACAGGCACCACCGGGACCGACAATGAAGACTCTCGACCAGGCCGAGCCGCACATTCCGCTTTCAGAAGCCGGATCCATCGCCGAGGCAGGCTCTTACTATCCGACCAATCCCATCAGCGGAACCTGGAACACCCAGGCCGACAATGTGACCCTGGACCTGAACGGCTTCACCATCACGCGCGAATCCACACTTGCCATCAGGGTCAGCAATAGCGACAAGATCAGGATCTTCAACGGCATCATCGCCGGTGGAACCGGCTCGGGCATCAGCGGCTCGGCAATGGGTTCGATTTCCATCAGTGACTTGCGATTTTTTTACATTACGGGTGCTTGCATCGAATTGACCAGCCCCTCAGGCATCCTCATGATCGAGCGCATCCACTGCCATCAGGCGACCCGTGAAGGAACATGATTCGCCAGTTCGAGGATCAGCCACTCCATGTGGTCATTCGCGACAACGTGATCAGCAGCCTCGCCACTACAACCGAAGTGAGCACCTACGGCATTGGTGTTTTTCACAACGCGACAGGCGAATTGAACGTGGTGGTCACCGGCAACCAGATGATGAACAATCGGGTGTGGGGCCTTGGTATGCAGGGCAATGAGGCCACGGTCAACGATCAGGTCACCGATAACCGGGCCATCCGAAATGGCGGCCCTGGCATCCAGTAAGACCGCCGAACATCCTGCCTGAAATCGACGGATCAATGGTTCGGGCAGGATCAGTCTTCGGCGACAGCGTCTTCATCGAGGCGTAGCGCCGGCAGCGCCTGTCCGCCCTGATACAGGGTGAGCAGGGTCGCGGGTCCTGATTCCGGCAAGGTGAATTCGATATCGGCGCCGACCTGGGGACTGAAGAATCGAATCGGTGATTCAGCCTGCATTGTGATCGCCGGCTGACCGGTGGCCTGGACCTCGAGCCTGCCTTCATTGATCCGTACCGTCATCACAAAGCCAGGCTGCAGCTCGAAGCGGCCGATGAGCCTTTCCAGTTGCTCGACGGGCACGTCAATGGTCTGGCGGGCCTGGACTTCAGCGCTGACCCTCTCAGCCCGCTCGGGCTCGCCACCCCAGGGGCTTTGCAGCGCAATGGCCACCACCCGGCCTGAATCGTCGCGCTCGATCGAGAACGCGCTCAGCGAGCTCTCGAACGCCAGCCGGTCATTGCTGATCGGATAGACCGTGAACTCCTGACCACTGTTGCGCTGGCTGATCAAGCGTCCATCCTCGACGCGGATCGTGCGGACTTCTTCATCGTTGATTCGATAGGTCCCCTGCACCTGCGACATCTGTTCGGCCGACCAGTCGATCGCTTCCTGCTCGATCGGATAACGCTTGTCGGTCGCAATCCCTGCCAGGCGCAGGGCGATATCCTGCTGCCCCCAACCGGGTCCGGCCCGGTTACTGAGCACGACAATCGACAGCGCTTCATCGGGCAGATAGAGCGCGTAGGTGGTAAAGCCGAAGATCCCGCCGCCATGGGTCAGCGCGGTCTGGCCGAACCAGTCCTGGACGCCAATGCCGAAGCCATAGTTGGACGCTTCAGCCACACCCTCGGGCGTGATCATGCGCTGATAGATCGCATCAGCCATCATCACGCCGTTGTGCAGGGCGACCTGCCAGCGATCGACATCTGCAGCTGTCGCCATCAGTGCGCCGGCTGCGTGCGGCTGAGTCATCGACAGGTGGGGGGCTCGCTTCACATCATCGATCGGGCCGGCATATCCCTCGACCCGCCCCGGCACGATGGCATCATCGCCGTAGGCATCGGTGCTCTCGATTCCGTTCGGAACCAGGAGCGTCTCGCGCAGATAGTCGTTCCATGCCTGACCCGTCACCGCCTCGATCACCGCACCGACCAGCACGTAGCCGGAATTGTTGTAAGACCACTGCTCGCCCGGAGCGAAATCGACCGGCTCATCGGCGAACACGGCGACCAGCTCCTGCGTGCTCAGATCGGCCCGGATCCTTTCGGAGCTCATATAGCCCTCGATGCCGGTGTAACTCTTGATGCCGGAGCTGTGGTTCAGAAGTTGTGCGATGGTCACCTCGCCGATCGGGAAGTCCGGCAGATAGTCCGACACCGGGGTCTCCAGCCCGACCTTGCCCTCCTCGACCAGATTCAGCAGCGCTGCTGCAGCATACTGTTTGGTCACCGAGGCCAGCCGGAAGACATGATCGACTTCCAGGGACACTTCAAGCTCGACGTCGGCCAGACCGAATGCCTGCTCGAAGACCACCTCACCATCGCGGCTGACGACCACGACAGCCCCCGGAGCGTCGGACGGGTACACCGACGAGAGCATGTCGCTGGCCTGTTCTGAAAACGAAGCTTCTGCCACGGCCACGATCGGCAGAAAGGCGGATACGGCTACGAACAAACCTGCTACAAGACGGTGCATGCAAGGTTCTCCTGAATGATGGGCTGTTTCCACCAGCCTATTGGGATCCGACCGCGGTCAGCGCGTGCCGAAAGTCACTTGCTCGGTTAAACTTTCCTTGTCGGAAAACATGAACCATTCATCAAGGACAACACCATGTCATCATTCACCCTCATCCGGGCCAGCATCCTGTCTGTCGCCCTGGTGCTTTCGGGCGCTGTCCTGGCCATGCCGAAATTCACCTTCAACACCGAGGACCTGCCCAGGGACGGTCGAGTTGTTCTCTACGTGAGTTCGGGTGGTGAACTCAGTGCGCTGGGCCACGATCTGGATGCAGCAACGGACAGCCGGCTCTCGACCGCTATCGAGATGGTGGAATTCAGGGGTGAATTCGGCGAGACGCTGTCTTTGCCGGCCGTGGCACCATTCCAGCAGATCGTACTGATCGGCACGGGCGATGTAGAGCTCGGCGCACGTCATCTCCATGACCTCGGCGGCCACGCGGCGGTTGCGGCCGATGATGAAAATGGCTTGGCGATGATTGTCGATGGTCTGGACGGATCTGTAGACCATGTGGCCGCGCACCTGGCCCTGGGCTATGCGCTCGGTGACTACAGCTTTACCGCCTACAAGACTGCGGAAGACATTCCGGACGACGGTGAGGTGCTGCTGATCGGCTCAGATCGCTCGGATCAGCGCCGCTTCGAGGATGATCTGACTCATCTGGCTGAGGGCATTACCCTTGCCCGCAACCTCGGGAGCGAGCCCGGCAACACCCTCTGGCCCGAGAGATTCGTCGAGCACGTGGAGTCGGCCTTCGAGCGCGTGAACAAGGTCACCATTACCGCGCTCGATGCTGATGCCATCCGCGAGCGCGGCATGGGGGTGCTGATGGGAGTCGGCCAGGGATCGATCCATGATCCGCGCCTGTTGGTCATCGAGTATCGGGGTTCCGATCGGGACGATGCACCGATCGCGCTGGTCGGCAAGGGCATCACCTTCGATACCGGCGGAATATCGATCAAATCCAACGACAACATGTGGTACATGAAATCCGACCTGTCCGGCGCTGCGGCCGTGGCAGGCGCTGTATTGGCTGCCGCCAGGCGGGGCGAAGACATCAACGTTGTGGGAGTGATGCCGCTGGCCGAGAACATGCCGTCCCAGGACGCCATCCGCCCCGGCGATGTGTTGACCTCGATGGCGGGCAAGACCGTCGAAATCATGAGCACGGATGCAGAAGGACGCCTGATTCTGCTGGATGCAGTGCACTATGCTCAGGTGGAGTTCGAACCGCGGCTGTTGCTGAATATCGCGACCCTGACGGGTTCTGCCGCGCGCGCGACCGGCGATGAATACGCGGTCGTCATCACCCGCGACATGGCGCTCAGTCTGGAGATGATGGACATCGGTGAGGCCTCCGGTGAGGATGTCTGGCCGCTACCGCTGCATCCCAATCACTTCACCCAGATCGAGAGCCTGATTGCCGATATCAAGAACACCGGCGGTTACCCCGGTGCCTCGATCGGAGCCGCGGTGATCGGCACCTTCATTGCCGATGATCTGCCCTGGATTCATCTTGATATCGCCGGTGTCGACTGGCGCGATGACGCCACGCCGACCGCACCCGTGGGCCACGCCGGCTGGGGCGTGCGTTTCATGGACACGCTGCTCCGACGGGAAGCAGACTGAGGTTTTTCTAGAAACCGATGGGCGCTTCCTGCCGTCTCGCGCCATCCCGCAACAGCGCGGGAGGGGCCGTTGGCTTCGATGGGAATTCGCCTCGACAGCCTGTAGGATGGCGGCTGGAGTTTCCTCGTGTTTTCAATCAAGTGATGAATCGTTCTGACGACAGCACCGATGAACAGCGTGATCACGATCGTATGACGCAGCTGGAATCCAGGCTGGCTTTCCTCGAACATACCGTCGATGTCCTGGGCGGCGAACTCGAGGCGCAGCAGAACGAGTCCCGGGCGCTGCGCAAGGCACTGGGCGGACTGCAGGAACAGCTGGAAGGTCTGCAGCGCGATACCGGCATTGACGACGCGCAGAATGATCCGCCGCCGCATTATTGACTGCACCTGAACTGACCTGCTCCGAAGATCCGCGGTTCAGGACCAGGACATCTGCCGTCCTCAAGACGGAATGATCGGGCGTCGTCAATGGATTCAGGATCCGGGCATATGATTCAGGAGCCAGGGATGCACATCGTCTTTCTGATTACCCTCGGCCTGAGCGCCGTGCAGACAATGCCCCAGTCCTGTGAACTGGAGTGGATCGTTCTCGGCGCCGGGCAGGACGCCGGCGTGCCGCAGATCGGCAACCCGGATGATCCTGCCTGGGAGGACCCCGGACTGCGTCTTTTCGCCACTTCGGCAGCGCTCGTCGATCACACAACCGGCGATCGCTATCTGTTCGAGGCCACCCCCTTCATCACCGATCAGCTTGCGCTGCTCGATGCGCTGGCGCCCAGCCCGTTGCCCGGGCTCGGGCTCTCCGGCATCTTCCTGACGCATGCGCACATGGGCCACTACGGCGGCTTGATGTTTCTGGGTTTTGAAGCGGCCAACGCCAATGCCATCCCGGTCCATGCCATGCCGCGCATGGCCGCCTACCTGAGCAATCACGGGCCGTGGGATCAACTGGTCCGATTCGACAACATCCGGATTGCGGCCATCGAGGCACACGCACCGGTGGTCCTGTCGGAGCGTGTCCAGGTCTCTGCCCATCCGGTGCCGCATCGCGATGAGTACTCGGAAACGGTGGGGTTCGTGATCAGGACAGCGGGCCGCAGCGTCCTGTTTCTACCTGACCTCGACAGCTATGAAGAGTGGGAGGCGGAGTTCGGCGTGCGCGTGGAGGACATGGTCGCCCAGGTCGATCACGCTTTTCTGGACGCAACGTTCTTTGACGACAATGAAATTCCCGGCCGGGACATGTCGAATATTCCGCATCCCCGGGTGGCGGCCAGTATGGACCGTTTCGACGCCCTGCCCGATGAGGGGCGCGGCAAGATCGTCTTTATCCACTTCAACCACACCAACCCGGTCCGTTTCACGGACAGTCCGCAGAGCCGTGAAGTACTCCAGCGCGGCTACCGCCTCGCCCGACGCGGCGACAGGATCTGCCTGGATCCATGAGCTGGAGCTGTCTGCTGCCGCGCACTGCGACGAAAGCACCCACAATCGCCCGCCTGCCGGGGGTTAGAATGAAAAATGGACAGAAATCCATTGGCTTGACGCTCGGTTTCGTGTATAAAGCATGCGCCATAGGGCTTTTCATCCAACGGCGCCATCTGACGGTGTGCGCCGTGCTGCGCGTTTTTCAGTTTTCGGCGGGGCAACAAGCCCGCCATAGCGCCACCGGCAAGGCGGAGTCAGGCAGCCTTTCAACGCCCTGAAGCCCATCCTTAGAACCTATCCAGTTGGACGAATTGAATCATGAGTGAACTCTCTCACTACCGAAATATCGGCATTTTCGCGCACGTTGATGCAGGCAAGACCACGTCGACCGAGCGGATCCTGAAACTGACCGGCAAGATCCACAGGACCGGTGAGGTGCATGACGGCGCTGCCACCACCGACTTCATGGAGCAGGAGCAGGAGCGCGGCATCACTATTCAGTCCGCGGCAACGACCTGTTTCTGGAAGGATCATCGCCTGAACATCATCGACACCCCGGGACACGTGGACTTCACCGTTGAGGTGTATCGCTCCCTGAAGGTGCTCGATGGCGGTGTCGGCGTATTCTGCGGTTCCGGCGGCGTCGAGCCCCAGTCCGAGACCAACTGGCGCTACGCCAACGATTCTGAAGTGGCCCGCATCATCTTCGTCAACAAGCTCGACCGCGTGGGCGCCGACTTCTATCGAGTGGTCGAGCAGGTCAAGAACGTCCTTGCCGCCAAGCCGCTGGTCATGGTGCTGCCGATCGGTACGGAGGGTGAGTTCAAGGGCGTGGTCGACCTGCTGACCCGAAAAGCCTGGATCTGGGACGACACCGGCCTTCCCGAGAACTACGAGATCACCGATGTGCCGGCCGACATGGCCGATGACGTCGAGAAGTATCGCCAGGAGCTCATCGAGACCGCGGTCGAGATGGACGATGATGTGATGATGGCCTACATGGAAGGCGAAGAGCCCGCCCTGGACGACATCAAGCGCTGCATCCGCGAGGGCACCCGCAAACTGGAGTTCTTCCCGACTTACTGCGGCTCGGCTTTCAAGAACAAGGGCGTACAGCTGATTCTGGATGCGGTTGTCGACTACCTGCCGAGCCCCACCGAAGTCGACCCCCAGGATCTGACCGACGAAGAAGGCAACCCGACGGGCGAGACGGCGCTGGTGTCCGTGGACGAACCGTTCCGCGCGCTGGCGTTCAAGATCATGGATGACCGCTTCGGTGCGCTGACCTTCGTTCGGGTCTATTCCGGCAAGATCAAGAAGGGCGACACCATTCTGAACTCTGCCACCGGCAAGACCGAGCGCGTGGGACGCATGGTGGAAATGCACGCCAATGATCGTAACGAGATCGAATCGGCCCAGGCCGGTGACATCTTCGCCTGTGTCGGCCTGAAGAACGTACAGACCGGCCACACCCTGTGTGACCCGAAACACCCCTGCACCCTTGAGGCGATGGTCTTCCCGGATCCAGTGATCTCGATCGCCGTGGCACCGAAGGACAAGGCGGGCTCGGAAAAGATGGGCGTGGCCATCGGCAAGATGATTGCCGAGGATCCGTCCTTCCGCGTCGAGACCGATCAGGACTCCGGCGAGACCATCCTCAAAGGCATGGGCGAGCTGCACCTGGACATCAAGGTCGACATCCTCAAGCGGACTTACGGCGTGGAACTGATCGTTGGCGAGCCTCAGGTGGCATACCGCGAAACGATCACCCAGCCGGTGGAAGACAGCTACACCCACAAGAAACAGTCCGGAGGTTCCGGTCAGTTCGGCAAGATCGACTACCGCATCCGTCCCGGCGAGCCAGGCAGCGGCTTTCATTTCGAGTCCTCTGTGGTCGGCGGCAACGTGCCGAAGGAGTTCTTCCCGGCGATCGAGAAGGGTTTTTCCGGCATGATGGAAAATGGACCTCTGGCCGGCTTTCCCGTGCTGGACGTGGAGGTCGAGCTTTATGACGGTGCTTATCACGCCGTCGACTCCTCGGCGATTGCCTTCGAACTGGCTGCCAAGGGTGCTTTCCGACAGTCCATGATCAAAGCGGGCCCGCAGCTGATCGAACCCTTCATGAAAGTGGACGTGTTCACGCCGGAGGACAACGTGGGTGATGTCATCGGTGACCTGAACCGTCGCCGCGCCATGATCAAGGATCAGGAACCGGTCCCGACCGGCATCCGCATCAAGGCCGAAGCACCGCTGGCCGAGATGTTCGGCTACATCGGCCACCTGCGCACCATCACCTCGGGCCGTGGTCAGTTCTCGATGGAATTCTCACATTACCTGCCCTGCCCGAGCCAGATTGCCGAGAAGGTCATTGAAGCCGAGAAGGAACGCCAGGCGGCCAAAGACAAATAAGCGCGAAAGACCAAGGCAAGACACGAAAGCCCCGGCGGCGAGAGCTGCCGGGGCTTTTTTTGACCCTGAAACCGATGGGTACAGCACTACTGAGGCCGCCGTAACCGGTCAGAGTCCGCCGATTTTTCTCGAACTCTTCGGGGGGATTCTGGATGACTGAAAAGCAATCGGTCATATTTCATGGTTGGTATGTATTTTGCATTATCTCCAGCAACGTCAAAACAAACTGCATGACAACTGCTGGGAGAACAACCATGAACAAGCTGAACACCAACAAGACGCAAAGTGGCTTCACGCTGATCGAACTGATCATTGCCGTCGCCGTACTCGGAATCCTGGTCTCGATCGCGATGCCCAATTACCAGTCCTACGTCGTTCGCGCGAAGGTTTCTGAGGGCCTGAGCATGATGAGCGAAAGCAAGACGCGCATTGCCCGACACTATGTCGTTCACGGTGAGCTGCCCCAGAGCTTTGCCGACCTGGGCTTTGGCGAAGCCGAGGGCTCAGCCCATGGCGGCGATTCCAGCAGCTTCGAAGCGGTCTACGGCTTCGACAGTGAGGTCTGGCGTCAGGTCGAGTGGCAACCCAAGTCTGGCGGCTGGGTCCTGGTGCTGCGCTCGAAGCAGAAACCGGCCTGGGACAATGCCGATATCGGCGTGCATCTCCAGGTCAAGGCCGACAGCGGCTCAGTCAGGTTTCGCTGCATTGTCAACAATCAGCCAACACGCCAGGAATGGGTACCGTCGCAGTGTCGCCACGGCGGCGTCAATGATTGGAGCTGGTAAATCATTGACTGATGTATTCCAGAAAGCGACGTCGGTGTCTTTTCCCGCTCGTTGAACTGCCCACGAACCCTTCGCGCCCCGGTCGGATACTATTTCCAGATCCACCTGACGGTCGGGGCGGCGATGCAAAGTGTATTGATTGGAGTCTTCCTGCTGATTCTGGGCTCTGCGGCGCAAGCCCAGGGGCCTGACCCAGATCCCGGCGAAGACCGATTCGCTGCCTGTCGGACCGGGTTGGCCGACGAGGCGCGGTCGCGCGGAATCCCGGAGAGAATCGTGTCGCAGGCTCTGCTGCCGGTGCGCTATCAGCCCAGGGTCATCGAACTGGACCGTGAGCAACCCGAATTCCGCCAGTCGTTTGCAGCCTACCTGCGAGTACGGGTCAGCACCGCTCGAATCACGACCGGGCGATTGATGCTGGCAAGCTATCCCGAGCTCTGGTCGCGGTTGCTGACCGAGTACGGCGTACCAGGGCGTTATCTGGTCGCTTTCTGGGGCCTGGAGACCAACTTTGGCAGCTTTCTCGGCAGCATGCCGACGCTTGATGTTCTCGCCACGCTGGCCTGCGATGAGCGACGATCATCCTTTTTCACCGAGCAGTTGATGACCGCCCTCGGCCTGATCGAACGCGAGGCACTGGAACCAGCGACGCTTCGCGGCTCCTGGGCAGGTGCCATGGGTCACACCCAGTTCATGCCGACGACCTGGCGCGACCACGCCGTGGATGGCGACGGCGACGGCCGCATCGACCTCTGGAACAGCATCCCCGATGCGATGAGCTCGGCGGCAAGCTATCTGGCCGATCTCGGCTGGCAGCCCGGCATGCGCTGGGGCCGCGAAGTCCGACTGCCCGAAGACTTTGCCTATGCCCAGACCGGACTGAGCCAGCGCCGCCCTCTGTCGCATTGGCGCGAGCTGGGAGTTCGGACCGCGTCCGGCGCACAGCTTCCCGTCGCCGACCTCGAAGGGGCGATCCTGGTCCCTATGGGCCACCGCGGGCCGGCCTTTCTGGTCTACCAGAATTTCGAAGCCATCATGCAATGGAATCGCTCACAGTCCTACGCGATCGCGGTCGGCCACCTGGCCGACCGCATCGTCGGCGGCGGAGATCTGGTCGGTGGCCTGCCGGACGTCGCGCGTGCCCCGGCGCGAAGCACCATCCGCTCGCTGCAGCAGCGATTGATCGAACTGGGTCACGATCCCGGGGAGCCTGACGGCCTGATGGGGCCAGCCACCCGTGCTGCGCTGCGCGACTGGCAGGCCGCTGCCGGTCGCATCGCCGACGGGTATCCTGATCGCGACACGCTACGGGTGCTGGCTGTGACCGGGCGCGATAGAGAATGAAGACGCCTTCCGGAGCACCGCTGAACGGCCATGATCGGGCGCCACGGTGGAACAATGACGTGACCCCGGCAGGCTTGTTAGCATGAGCGCTGGCCTTCTGGAGATTTCATCATGAGCCACTACTGGGTGATCGCCGCCGATTCGGCCGAAGCCCGCGTGTTCACGCGCGAAAAGAAATTCTCTCCGCTGGTCGAACAGCAGACCCTGCTGCATCCCGAGTCGCGCCTGCGCGGCACAGAACTGGAGGACGACCGGCAGGGAAAGACTTTCTCGTCGCACGGCTACGGACAAAGCGACAATCAGAAGCCGACCGATCCGAAGGTCCGCGAAGCCCGCGACTTTGCACGCGAACTGTCCGAGACGATCAACAAGGCCCGTGCACGCGGTGAATTCCAGCACCTGCAGATCGTTGCCGACCCCTCGTTCCTGGGATTGCTGCGCGAACATCTGGATGCCGAGACGCGAGAGTGCGTCGAGCGTGCGGTCGACAAGAACCTGACTCGCCGTTCGCCCGAAACCATCGCCCGAGCGGTCGATCAGGGCTGACCCGGCGCCAGGCCGATGGGCTGCTGCAGCGACCGATGCGAGTCAGGACTGAAAGCGCCTGTCCAGTGTCGTTGGTCGATACGGCCGGTGCCAGACCTCGGCGAGGTTCCAGACCTGCAAAGAGCATACAGCTCGCGCGGATCGGCTTTCCGTCGCGCAGTCGGCTCGGGCATACTCTCAAACAGACCCACCCTTACTGCGAGATGCCCCCGATGATTCGCCACGCCCTCCTGATTGCCGCACTGGCCACGCCTCCATTGATTTCGACTGCGGCCGATCAGCCGGCCTTTTCCATCGACGAGGTGCTGTCCTTTCCGCATCCGACCGAGCTGGTCGCCGCACCGGTCGGTGATCGGGTCGCCTGGGTCAGCGAGCAGGAGGGCGTTCGAAACCTCTGGGTGGCGGAAGGCCCCGGCTGGGAAGGTCAGCCGCTGACAGACTATGAGGGAGACAATGGCCAGGCGATTTCGGGACTGGCCTTCACGCCCGACGGCCGCTCGATCCTGTTCGTCCGCGGCGGAGGTCCCAATGGGCAGGGCGAGCTGCCCAATCCCGTCAGCGACCCGGCGGGGGTGGAACAGATGCTATGGATGGCATCGGTCGACGGCTCGCATGCACCAATGGCATTGCTCAAGGCCGGTGCCTTCGAGGTCTTTCCCGACGGTGCGCGTATCGCCTTTCTCCGCGACTCTCAGGTCTGGGTAACTCCCCTGTTCGGCCAGCCCTCCGAGACGGAGTCGGAAACATCCACCAACGGATCGGCCGACTCGACCGAAGATGAATCAACAAGCGCAGCGGAGGAGGACGCCGAGCAGCTGTTTACCGTCAGGCGCGGCGTGGCGTCCTTCTCGATCGCGCCCGACGGCCGCAAGATCGCCTTCGTTTCGGATCGCGGCGACTATGCCTTCGTCGGAGTCTACGACCTGAGCGCGGAAACGCTCACCTGGCTGGAGCCCTCCGTGGATCATGATCGTGCACCGGCCTGGTCCCCCGATTCATCAGCTGTGGCGTTCCTGCGCGTTCCCAACGAGCGACAGGCCCTGCCGTTCATGCCGCGTCGAGAGGGCCTGCCCTGGTCAGTCCGGGTGGGTGATCCAGAAACAGGACAGACGCGGGAAGTCTTCCGCGCCGACGAGGGACCCGGCAGCGCCTTCGGCGCCGGTTACTGGTTTGTCGGTGATCGACTCTGGTGGGGTGCCGACGACCGTATCGTCTTTCCCTGGGAAAAAACAGGATGGCTCCACCTCTGGTCGGTGTCAGCGAGCGGCGGCGAGCCGGTCAATCTGACGCCGGGCGAGGGCGAAGTCCAGCACGCCGAGCTGTCTCATGACGGCCGCCACATGTTGTATGCATCGAATCACGGCGAGATCGAATCCCGTCAGATCTGGCAGTCGCCGGTCGCCGGCGGCCGGCCCGAACGCCTGACCCGGGGCGACGGCATCGAATGGGCGCCACGGCGCACGGCCGAGAGCGCCACGCTGGTGTACCTGGGCTCGGACGCGCGCACGCCAGCGCGACCCAAAGCAATGGTTGACGGACGAGCCCGCGTGTTCGGCCCCGCGCTGCCGGAAAGGTTTCCGGCCCCTCAGATGAACATGCCTGAGCGGGTGACCTTTGCGGCCGCCGACGGCATGACCATCCCGGGCCAGCTGTTTTCCCCGCCCGAGCGATGCGGCGAAGGTCCACATCCCGGTCTGCTGTATTTTCACGGCGGATCCCGCCGCCAGATGATGCTCGGCTTTCATCCGAGCCGGTACTACTCGAACGCCTACGCCTTCAATCAGACCATGGCCTCGCGCTGCCTTGTCGTCCTCTCGGTGAACTTCCGCAGTGGCGTCGGCTACGGCCTGGAATTCAGGGAAGCCCTGGACTACGGCGCCCAGGGTGCGTCCGAATATCGCGATGTGGTCGGTGCCGGGCTGTACATGGCCGGTCGTGGCGACGTCGACCCGGCCCGGATCGGACTGTGGGGCGGTTCCTACGGCGGCTACCTGACCGCCCTGGGACTGGCCCGTGCGTCGCACCTGTTTGCCGCCGGAGTGGACCTGCACGGTGTGCACGACTGGAACGCGGTGATCAGGAATTTCGAACCCAGCTACGACCCCGAAGCGCAACAGGCCTTTGCACAGCTCGCCTTCGAATCCTCACCGATGGCCCACGTGTCAAGCTGGGAATCGCCGGTGCTGCTGATCCACGGTGACGATGACCGCAACGTGCCGTTCTCCGAATCGGTCAACCTGGCCGAAGCCCTGCGCCGGCAGGGCACGCCGGTGGAAATCCTGGTCTTTCCCGACGAAGTCCACGGCTTCCTCCTGCACCGCAACTGGCTGGCCACCTTCCGCGCCTCGGCCGAATTCCTGACACGAGAACTGCGCGCCGATGAATGAGCCGCCAGACAGGGGGCCGAAGGTATTGATCGCATCATTCGGTCAGGTGAACAATGTCAAATGATTCAAACAGATTGAAATCGCGCCAGTCGGTCGTCGCAATCTCACTGATGCCTGCGCTGTGGTAGGTGGCGGCAAGCAGCGTATCAAGTACGCGCTTGCGGCCCAGGCGATAGCGTTGCATCCATGCGATAAAAATCGGGAAGGAATGCGACGAGGCCTCGATCACGCGACACTCCCGAGCGTGCCACCACTGGCTGCAGATCTCCAGGGCCTCGGTCATCTCCAGTGGCTGTGAAAAACGGCGCGGGTCCGTCACGACGTGGGCGAATTCGCCCAGGATCTGGGAGCAGATCGCAACGCTGGACTCCTGGCCCTGAATGCGAGAGTGAAACAGCGACGCGCAAGCTGGATGCACCGGATGCTCACGAATCGTCAATCCGACCAGAAAGCTTGTATCGAGGCCAATCACAGAGTTCACTCGTTCCCGGAGCCAAGCATCTCTTCAAGCAGATCATCGGCTTCGGTCAACGGTCGAAGCACCCGACCAGCAGAGCGCGGTCGGAACGTCGACAGATCACTGATCGGATGCAGGCGTTCGCGTCGGTACCACTCCATCGCCTCGCGTATCAACTCAGAAGTCGGCCGTCCGGCTGATTTGGATGCCGCTTGAAACTCCGCGTACACTGGCTCGGATACATTGATCGTAATTGTTTTCATACATGTAGATTAATGCATTGTTTTTGGAGTCGCAAGATCAAGCAGAGCGCTCGAGCCGGTCTCGAGTAGACTTCAGATTCTGGCGCGCAAACGAAAGACCGTTCTCATGAAGTACTCGGTCGTATCGAGTCAAGGCAAATGGTCACGCCGCTTGCTTCACGCAGCGATCGGGATCATTGGCCTCATCCTTGCAGGCCTTTTGCTGATACCGACTCGCCAGCCCACTCTGTTCCTAGTAGAGCTCGACTCGAGGCAATCATGCGATCGGTTGACGCCTGTCGTCGGCCACGCCACCGATCGGTTTGAACTGACAGGCGCCTGGTGGCTTGGAGGAAAGAGTGAATCCGGCCATTGCGTCATATCGGTCGAGGTATCGGGATTCAACGCCATGGCCGCCGTGAATCAGACGCGCGTCATCCACTTTCTCCGCGAGCAGGCCGGAATGCCGCAGGCACGCCTGGCAAGGACCATCGTCCTTCAGGACCGGCATGGTGCCGGTTTCCAATAAAGGGTTCATGACCGAATTCCCCACCGGATAAACGAATTCGCCACTCGACGATCGGCGTGAGCGGGCACTAACATCATTGGCATGTTCATTGCGCCGGCTCTGAAGCCATTCATGAAATCCTTCGATAAAGATAGCCGCCATTCATGGTGCCCCGACCCGGCTCGAATGCTGAAGCATGAGGGCCAATGAACCGGACCAGTTTCGTCGCGCTCCTGTCTTCCGGGCTGTTCGCCGGCGGCGGGGCCATGGTCGGGTTGAGCTTCGGAGCGATCTTCCTCGGGCTGGGCGGTCTCGTGCCCGCGATGAGCGGGAGTCAGCTCGTCGAGCTGTTCCCGCTGTACTGGACCGCAATCGCACTGACCATCATTCCCGTCGCGCTGGTCAAGACCGTGGCGCTGGCGATCGTCGCCTTTCGGCGGCAGGCGATTCCGGGCGTCCGGCGATTCTGGCGATGGGCCTTCGGGCTCTGGATGGTGAACTGTGCGCTCACGGCGGGCTATCACGTTCAGGTCGTCATTGCTTCGTTCATGGGCAAGTACGCGCCGGAAGAGATGGTCTCGACGATCCAGGTCTGGATTGCGCTTCACTGGATCCGTGTGCTGCTGGCGCTGGCCAGCTTTGTCCTGGCCATTGTCGCCGTCAGTAAAACCAGCCAGGGGATTTCGGAACGAGCCTGGCGCTCGATCTGACTCACCGTCCTGGGTCAACGGTTTTCCGTCTGTACCTGATGCCCCCGCCATAAAAGGACGTTCATTCATGAGCACTTCCACTGCAGACTGCATGTTCTCGTTCCTTGCTTCTGACCTTCTTCTCGACGTTTCCTACCGCGACGCGATGCAGGCAGGCAGGATCAATGCTCGACTCGATTGCACTTTTCGGCGTGATCTCTTCCCGGAAAAACCAACCAACGGAACCCTCGATGCAGACAGGTAAAGAAAAGCGAACAGCACTCGTCGTTGTTGACCCTTTCAATGACTTCCTCTCACGCCGCGGAAAGATGTGGCCCAGCGTCGGTGCCTCGGTCAAGGAAACGGGCCTGCTGGAGAATCTCAAAAAGATCCTGGATTCTGCGCGCTCGGCTGGATTACAGATTGCCTACGCGCCCCATCATCGCTGGCGGCCAGGCAGCTTTTCGGACAACAAGTACCTGCACCCGTCACAGGCGCTGTCGGCTTCCTTCAAAGCCTTCCCGCTAAGCGGCTTCGGTGGTCAGTACTACAAGGGACTGGAGCCTCAGAAGGGTGAAATCATTTCCAGTGAACACACCTGCTCGAGCGGCTTCGCCGAAACGGACCTGCACGATCAGCTTCAGAGGATCGGGATCTCGCATCTGATCATTGTCGGCTTGATCACCAATTCCTGCATCGAGGCAACCGCCAGGTCGGCCGTGGACCTTGGGTATCACGTCTCACTGGTGACCGATGCAGTCGCTGCATTTTCGCCAGGGGAGCACGCCAGGACGGTGACCCAGATCTACCCGCTGATCGCGCACCGAGTGCTATCCACCCATCAAGTCATCGACGGCCTGAGAACTGCGGAGCTCAGCCATGATTCCTGAGGCGATCAATACACTGACTCGCTGGTGGTTGCACCGCCGATTTCGCTCTTACCGCAACTACCCTGCCAAATCGACCGGGGTTCTGTTGGTGGATGTCCAGAAAGGGCTCATCCCGGACTCCAACCGGCTGCTTTCGCCGCTTGCGGCGCTTGTTGCATTCGCCCGTCGCGCCGAGTTCAGCATCGCCTTCAGCAGTTTCGACGCCAAGGCCCAACGCAGGTTCGATACCCCCGCACACCGCTTGCTGATCGACGCGTTGCGATCAGTCGATGATGGCGACAGCATCGCCGAACGATTAGCTCCAAGACCTGAGGATCTGGTCGTCATCGAACGCCCGACACTCAGCGCCTTTCATGGCACTGGCCTGCATGAGCGACTCCAGGAACGAGGCCTGGAGCACTTGATCATCGCGGGCCCGGCGGTCCGCATCACCGTCGACTCGACGGTCCGGGATGCCGTTCAACTGGGCTATCACGTGACGCTGATCCCCGAGACGCTGTGCGATGAGATTGATGAGGACTCCGAGTACATCAGAGATACCCTGGCGCGTTATGTCCAGTCCATTCTGAGCTTCAGAAATTTTCAGTCGCTGGCGGAAAAAGTGCGCGGATAACGCCTGAAACCCTTGTTCCAGCGCAATCGATCAGCCGCTGTGCTCCGCTCGATATTCCTCTGGTGTCTGACCGAATCTCTGCTTGAATGCTCGGAAGAATGACTTCGGATCCAGAAAGCCGATCATCCGCGATATATCGCGCATGCCGAACTCGCTTTTGGTGAGATAGCGCTCCGCGAGGTCGAATCGAACTCGATCGAGTATGGCCTGATAGGTGTGGCCCTCGTCTCTCAATCGTCGCTGCATGGTCGATCGGCTGACCCGCAGCGTGCTGCAGATCGCCTCGACGTGAACCGGCCCGGAGTACAGCTGGGTTCGAATGGCGATTTCGACCTCGGTGTGAAACGGTCGAGCGGAGTTTCGTTCCTGCAGCAGTTGTTCGAGTTCGCGCTCGACCTCGAGCCAGAGTGCTTCGTTCTCGGAGATAAAGCGTGTCTTCGCATCCTTCTCGGTAAATTCGAGCGCGACCACGTCCGAGATCACAGGTCTGCAACCGAAGTAGGCTTCGGCCTCATCGGCACTCAGTTCGCTTTCCGGAAGCGCGAGAAACACCGGATCGATCTGGCGCGCCGAGTGATTCCTCACCTTCTCGACCACGATGATGCTCATCGGTACCGTCAGCGATCCGGGCAGAACGATATCGTCGGTTTCGGGCCTGAACTCGATTCGGAGCCGTTTTCGTCGTTGCGAGATCACCATGAGCACCGGGCCGAACAGGGCCTTGTAGCGCGCGACCCGCTCCAGCGCCACCTGAACATTCGGCGCGCAGGCGCAGGCCAGAATGATGGGTACCAGCGGTCCGTTGGCCATCTTTCGGCCCAGTGAAAGCGGGTGGAACTGCGCCCCGGCCAGGTCGATGATGGCGTTCCAGAGTTCGACGAAATCATGGCTGGTCGCGCTGACTTCGGCCTTGTGCTTCGACGCGTCAGTCAATCCCGACCGTCGAATCGCATCATTGAAAGAAACGTCCAGGATCGGACAGGTCGCGGCTTTCAGGATCGAGGTCGAGTGTTCACGCACGCCAGAGGTCTCCTTTTTCCGGCACTGTGCCTCAAGCTCATCGAGAAAGCGAGCCGCGTAATCTGATTGACTGTTTATGCCACCTGCTGACCGAAATTGCCACTCGATGCCCATCGGGTCGTGGCATATATTGATGGCCGGATGGCGTTCCCCAAGGACATCAGGATCTTGAAGTTTTCAAATGTACTCGCGGCAGTCGTGCTGACCGCGACCGGCTGCTCGGACTCCCCGACCAACCCCGACTTGCCGCCCCGGGCAGTGGAGACCTTCGAAGTCCAATCAGAAAGAGCTCCGTCCGAGACTGTTTATTCAGGGACGTTGCGTGCCCGGCAACGCTCCGATCTCAGCTTCCTGCGCAGCGGACAGGTGGTCGAACTGCGCAAGGACCTGGGAGAATCCTTTGCACGAGGTGAAGTTCTTGCCCGGCTCGACAGCACCGAGCTGTCGTTCGCCGTCGACGAGCTGGCGGCCACGCTGTTGGGCGCTGAAGCCGAGCGAGCAGATGCACAGCGCATTCATGACCGACTGGTGGTACTAGGCGACCGTGGCGCTGTCTCTCGCGCTGAGATCGATACCGCGATCGCACTGCTGGAAAGCGCGACGGCACGGGTAACCAGCATCAATGCAGCCATCGCCCAGGCTCGAAAGCGGCTGACCGAAATGGTCCTCGATGCCCCCTATGACGGTCAGGTCGTCGAGCGCCTTGTCGAGCCGCCACAGACCGCTCTGGCCGGCCAGACAGTCTATCGCGTCATCGGCGATTCCGGCGGCCTGGAAGCCGTCGTCAACCTGCCCGTTGCCGCCCTTGATCTGTTCGTGCTGGGTCACCGAGCCGAGATGGCGGTCCGTCCATCCGGTATCACTCGCTCGGCGAGGGTGACCGAGGTCGGGAACGCGGCGGGATTATCAGGGCTCTATCCGGTTACCCTGGCGCTCGAGGACAGCAGCGGTCTCAGGCCCGGGCTGCGGGTCGAGGTCGCAGCCCGCAGCGAGGCAGATTCGCAGGCGCGTCTCTCGATTCCGTTGACCGCCTACCTCTCGTCTCCCGGGAACGTCGGACGCGTCTTTCTGATCGATCCCGGGACAGGCCGCATTTCCGGGCGTGAAGTGGAAATCGGTGTGATCTCCGATGCGGGAATCGAAATACGATCCGGCCTCGAGGCCGGCGACCTGATCGTGGCGCGCGGCCTGCCCTGGCTGCGTGAGGGTCAGGTCGTGGCCCCGTTGGGCATTGGCATCAGGAGATTCAATGAGTAAGCCCGGAGCTGTCGGATGAATCTCTCGATTCTGGCCCTGCGGTACCAGTCGACAGTGTTTCTCGTCGTGGCCCTGATCATGACCTATGGCCTCTACAGCTACTTCAACCTGCCGGCGCGTGAGGACCCCGAAATTCTCGTTCGCGAGGCCGTGATCGTCACTACCTATCCCGGCCTCGATGCAGCGCGCATCGAAATGCTCGTGACCAAACCCCTGGAAGAGGCGCTGACCAGCCTGCCGGAGCTCAAGGAAATCCGGTCGACGTCGATGGACGGTGTATCGATCATCCACCCTGTCATCGACGATCCCTACACCGATCTGGGACAGATCTTCGACCAGATGCGAGAGAAGGTCACAGATGCATCCGCACTGCTGCCGGAGGGCACGAATCCCCCTGTCATCAATGACGAATTCGGCGATGTCGCGATCATCACGCTCGCGCTGTGGGGTGAGGACTTTGAACAGCGCGCGCTCTACGACTATGCCCAGCACCTGCGCGATCGCCTACTTGCCGTTCCGGGCACCAAGAAGGTCGAGATTGTCGGTGCTCAGCAAGAACAGATCTTCATCGAATACCAGGATGCGGTCGCTTCGCAGATCGGCATTTCGCCAGAGGATTTTCTTGGCGCGATCCAGACCCAGAACATCATCCAGCCCGGAGGGCAGATCGATACCGGTGATGCCGCCTTCATCCTGAGTCCGACCGGCGACTATCGCTCGCTGGCCGAAATCGAAGCCACCCTGTTCAACGTGCCCGGCGCCGCAGGCCTGGTGCGTCTGGGTGATATCGCAACGGTCCGGCGCGGCTATGTCGATCCGCCGCGCAACAAGGCCTACTTCAATGGCCGCGAGGCGATCGTACTGACCCTGGCCATGCGTTCAGACCAGTCGGTCATCAATTACTCCAGGCGGGCATCGGAAATGATCGATGCTCTGCGCGAGACGCTGCCCACAGGCCTCCACCTCGATGTCATCACCTACCAGGCCGACCAGGTTCGAAACGCGGTGTATGGCGTGTCGATCAATATGCTCCAGACGCTGACCATCGTTCTGATCGTCGTGATGATCTTCCTCGGCATCCGCACCGGCTTGATCGTGGGTTCGATCATTCCGGCCGTGATCCTTGCCACACTCGGCGTCATGGGTGTGTTCGGCCTCCAGCTGGAGCGCATGAGCCTGGCGACGCTGATCATTTCGCTCGGCCTCCTGGTCGACAACGGCATCGTCATCTCCGAGGACTTCAAACGCCGCCTCGGCGAGCACGGCGACCGCGATCGAGCGCTGACGCAGACCAGCTCCGAGCTGGCATTCCCGTTGCTGGCGTCCTCATTCACGACCGTCGCGGTCTTCCTGCCTCTACTGATCGCTGAAACTGCATCGACCGAGTACACCCGATCGATCTCGCAAGTCATCCTGATCTCGCTGTCGATCTCATGGGTCTTTGCGATGACCGTGACCACGACGCTGTGCTACCACTTTGTCAAAGCGCCGGCCGAAGCCGGTCCCGGCGCGCCGAAGCAACGCGTCACCCGCTCGGAACGCATCTTCGCTGCGGCAGAACGCGGCTACGGTGCAATCCTGCTTGTTCTGCTTCGATTCCGCGGGGCCTACGTCGGATTCATGGTGGTCCTGCTTGTGCTCAGCGGCATGCTGATGGGGACGATCGACCAGAAATTTCTGCCCGAGAGCGACCGTGCTCAGATCCTGGTCTACGTCGACCTGCCGGCCGGAGTGACCGAGCGCACCACCGAGGCCCGACTGGTTCGGATGATGGGCATCATCGGCGATGACGAGCGCTTCCCGAACCTCCTCAGTTATGCCGCCTATGTCGGATTCGGCGGGCCCAGGTTCGTGCTCTCGCTGGCGCCGGTCGACCCGGCACCCAACAAGGGTTTCATCGTTGTCAACGTCACGGATATCGACGCCGCCATCGCGGACGTGCCAAGGCTGCGCGAGGCGTTTCGATCCGAACTCCCGGATGTGAATGCCCGAGTCTCCAGGATGTTCCTCGGCCAGTCCGACCCGAACGTCATCGAGATACAGCTAAAGGGTCCGGACGCTGACTACCTGTTCGAAAAATCCGCCGAGCTCGAGCAGATGCTGCTCGATGTTCCGGGCACGATCGACGTCTGGTCTGACTGGTACAACCGGATCGATCGGCTCGAGGTCCAGGTCGACCAGCAGGCCGCCCGGATTGCCGGTGTCACCTCCAGTGACGTAGCCCGACTACTCGGCCAGTTCTCCTCCGGCACCCCGGTCTCGGAATTCCGCGACGGCGACGAAATCATTGCCATCATCATCCGCAGCACCGGCAGCGAGCGAACCAGTATCGATCGGCTCCGCACCTCGTCGGTGTATTCCTCGACAACCGGTGAGGCCATCCCGCTCTCGCAGGTGGCTCGCGTGGAACGTTCGCCGGGCTTCTCCTTCATCCAGCGCGAGGACCTGTCGCGCACCGTCACGGTCCAGGGCCGCAACCCGAACCTGACCCCGCAGGACATGATGCCGATCCTGGCCCCCAAACTCGCGGCGATGAACGCAACTCTGGCACCCGGTCACATCACCGAGTTCGACGGCATCCTCAACGAGATCAACGCCACCAACGCCGCCCTCGGGGCCACAATGCCGCTTATCTTCGCGATCTTTCTGGTCACGCTGGTCCTGCAGTTCAACGGCTTCAAGCGACCCGTGATTCTGCTGCTGACTCTGCCGTTCGTGATCATCGGCGCCGCGGTCGGACTGTTCGTGATGCAGGCAACCTTCGGCTTCATGGTCATCCTCGGCCTGTTCGCTCTTGTCGGTATTCTGATCAACAACTCGATCGTTCTGGTCGACCGGATCGATATCGAACTACGAGAGCGTGATGAGACAGCAGATGGGGACCGGATTGCCGCCGTCATCAGCGCCTGCAAGCGCAGGCTGTGGCCGATCCTGATGTCCACCATCACCACCGTTATCGGGCTCCTGCCGCTGATTATCGCCAAGGACATTCTGTTCTTCGGAATGGCAAGCGCCCTTGCTTTCGGCCTGGCACTTGGCACTGTATTCATCTCGCTGGGCCTGACGCCCGTGCTCTACTGCCTGTTCTTTCGCATCAGAGCGCACGACATGTCCTACCCAACCGATCGATTGGAGATTGCGCCGGAAAATTGATGAGACATCGCCCAATATGCGGTTCCGGTGTCCGTGGCATTGATAAGGGTAGGTCAAACATGATCAGCCAAACTCAGCCGGAGGATACGACATGCAAACATGCTCAAGACTGCATCCAAGCTTCAGGGACATCTGCAAAGCAGCCTTGCTGCCTGCCTTTGCACTCGGACTGCTTGCGCCCATCACAGCAAGCGCCGCAGGGCTTCTCTACCAGCCCCAGTTCCCGGACCAGCAGGCCAACTATCTACCTCCCGCCGTACTCGTCGGCTTCAATCCACAGCCCGAGCCGCCAGCGATTCCGGCCTTCGGTCTGCGCGTTGACCTCAGGGAGGCGGATTCCGACGCCGTCAGCATCAATCTGGCGCTGTCGGATCGCGGTGGCAATCCGATCGCGTTGCGCTAGAAAAAAGCCAGTTCGTTGTCCGTTGCCAGGCCGGCAACAAAGGATGCTGAAACACCCGATACACATCAGGACTCGCCGGCGCCAATTCCGGCGAGCAGCGCGTTCTCGACGGGCCGCAGGATGTCAGGATACGCCGATGCGATTCCAGTCGACCGTGCGTTTCCCGCTCTAACGCACTGCATCAACGGGCTGATGCCCTCGACGATAGAAATAACCCCTGGCGTGGTGTCGGCGCAGTCGCCAGAAATGGTGTCGGTAATCCTGGCGGCGGAAGTAGTGGGTCACCAGTGAGCGGCGGGTCTGCTGGTCATTGTCGATCGGGCACCCGCCATGAAGCAGCTGCGAGTGCCACACCATGACATCACCCGGTTCTGCATCAAGCGTCACCGGCCCCAGGCTACGGCGCTCGACCTCGCGCTCGATATAGGCATTGAAATCAGACATTTCCTCAGCGATTGCATTGGTTCTGCCGTGAGAGAAGCGATAGGGCGGAATCAAGTGACTGCCGGGCCAGTAACGAAGCGGTCCATTGCTCGCGCTGACTTCATCCAGTGCGATCCAGCTGGCGATCATCCCGCCCGGCTTGCGTGAAGGCATGTAGAGCGTGTCGATATGATCGGCCTGTTGGGAGCCATACTCGAAATTGAGGCTGTTGCAGACCAGCGGCGTGCCATCGAACAGCGATGCGAGAACCTGGCACAGGCGCTCGTCGAGCACCATATCCCGAAGGATCGAATAGTCCAGATAAAGATCGTTGATCTTGTAGGGACGCCGGCGGTCCCGATCATCGGCATCCCTCAACAGGATGCGACGCTGATCCCCGGATTCGATCCGGACATCGATCGTCACGGGTATCGAAAGCTCGCGCCGCTCCGACCAGAGCCGATCGATGAACGCATTGATGCTCGCTACCCTCGCAGGCGAAAACAGGCCGCGCAGGACGACGAATCCGTCTTCTTCCCAGCGCCGGATCAAAGTCGGAGAAGATTCACTCATATAGATTCTTGAGCCAACAAGACGATCATCGCAGCTCCTCGGAGTTGAATAGTCTATCGATCACACCATCGGTCTCGATCAGAGGTCGAAGCATCCGTTCAGCCCAACGCGAGAGCATCTCCACGGCACGCCAGCGTAAACGAGCCTGTGCAGGGACGAAACGGCTCCGCTGCGCATGAATCGAGCACCTGTTTCAAAGAGGGTAACGCGGAGTGGTCAACGCTGCCAGGATGCCTTCCAGTCGGTTCAGGATCCCGACAGCGGCGCTTCGGCAACCGCTTGAATCGACCAGCTGGTCGGCGTTGATACGGTCGATCAGTCGAGTTTGCGACGGATGCGCCGACAGACACAGATCGGCATCGACACTCATCAGCCATTCGATGGACGGCCGGTAGTCGCGCAGGTACTCAGGATGATCAGCCCAGCGGTAGTCCGGTGG
>Ga0102934_1000414_pt1 | contig 28339 bp, 25 predicted proteins | sample SalPonR2_A_D1_MG_FD_78175 | JGI IMG/M metagenome (GOLD analysis project Ga0102934, IMG submission 78175) | Salt pond soil microbial communities from South San Francisco under conditions of wetland restoration - Salt Pond MetaG R2_A_D1_MG | ecosystem: Environmental > Aquatic > Marine > Intertidal... | reverse complement strand
GACCACATTCCGGACAACGCCAAAACAGTCGCTCAATTCCCTGGTTGAGTTTGTGGGTTGTAAAAATTTTATGCTCAAAATTATGATTAGGTTGATGAAGCACATTGTATAATCTATTTCTGATTTCTTGACTGCTTTCCTGCCTATCCACTTTCAAAGGCGGATGATAGATAACTTTTGCATTGGTTCGGCGCCAGGAATCACTCCAGCGGGGCATAAATCCATCTAATCCACACAGACTTACTGGAATGATTGGTTGCTTAATTAATTTTAAAACGCGAGCAATGCCCCTGGGAAAAGGTACTGGTTTTCCGCTCCAGCTGCGTTTACCTTCCGGAAAATAACCCACGCTATCTCCGCTTCGCAAGGATCGCAGCATTTTTCTTATTGCTCCCGGGTCTTTTGTATATTTTTTTACCGGTATTGTATCCATTTTCCTGAGAACATAGGCAAAAATTGGATTATGATAAATATCTGCAGTTGTAAAAAATTTGAGATCATGATGGCAATAAACAGAAATAAAATGAGGATCTAGGTAACTTAGATGATTGGAAATGAAAAGCGCACCTTCATGTTCAGGAATATTTTCTCTACCCTTTACCTCAAGTTCAAAGACAAACTTGGCCAAGAATCTGAATAGCGGGTAATTAATTAATTTCAACCAGGAGGGTCCTTTTTTGCCTTTTCTATTAATTTTATAGAAAAATGGAACTCTTTCTTTATAATTGTCAAATTTTTTAGAAATTTTCTTTCCATAGCGCTTCTCTTTCACTAAGTAAAGAGCCAATAAAAGGAATATTATCAAAGCAAAAATAATCATATCTATGGTGGTATTCTCGAAAAATCCACTCAATCCTAAAAGTATTAAAAAATAACCCATAAAAAAAGGATGGCGAGAACGGCTGTAGGGTCCGGATTGGGGAATTATTTCAGGAACAAAAATCAGGGAGGGCAAATAATCAGTTTTTACATAAAATAATAACAGCGATTTAAAGGCTAAAAAGAATCCGGCTATAATAAAAAAAGCCGAAACAATTTTCAAAATAATGCCAATATAATCATCAGAGGCATAATTATTAGATTGATCAATTATGAAAAGTATTATTGGAATTAAAAGCCAATATATGGCAAAGTGGGCAGAAAAATTAAGCCATCTTCTATTATTTTGCATTCGAATCTCTCCAATTAACTTTTCAAATATACCTTTATTTCTATTTTTTCTCAACAAGTTTAACAAATCTATCTCAAATCCAAACTAAATTTTAATCTGGGTAAATAAATTTGTAAATTATCGAGTTGATTATCGTACTTTAGAACCTAATTTGAAAATGAAAATAGAAGTAATATGGATATAAATGTAAGAAATTTTTCAATAATCGCCCACATTGACCATGGTAAATCCACACTTGCTGATCGCATGCTGGAAGCCACCAAGACTGTTCAGCAGCGGAATATGAAAGATCAGGTGCTGGATAATATGGATCTGGAGCGAGAGCGAGGCATTACTATAAAATCCCATCCCATTCGCATGAAATATCATCATTCTGATGGTGAAGATTATATTTTAAATTTGATCGACACTCCCGGTCATGTGGATTTTTCCTATGAAGTATCCCGCAGTTTGGCAGCCTGTGAAGGTGCTTTGCTTTTAGTTGATGCTGCTCAAGGTGTCGAAGCCCAGACTGTAAGTAATGCCTACCTGGCCATAGAAAACGACCTAGAAATCATACCTGTGATCAATAAAATTGATCTTTCCAGTGCCAGGCTCGAAAATACAACTCGAGAAGTGGTCGATCTGGTGGGCTGTGATGAAGATGAAATTATTTACGCCAGCGCCAAAGAAGGCGACGGCATCGAAGATATTTTCTCAGCCATTATTGAGAAGGTTCCTCCTCCTGAACATGAACCTGACAAACCGCTTCGGGCTTTAATATTTGATTCCAATTATGATCCTTATCAGGGAGCAGTGCCTCATATCAGAATCTTCGAAGGTCAAGTTGAGGTCAATGATTTTGTCCAATTCTTCTCTGATAAGAAGAAACTGGAAGTTTCTGAATTGGGCTACTTCATTATGGGCAAGCAAAAGACCAAAAAACTTACTTCCGGTGATGTTGGCTATCTGGTATGTGGCTTAAAAGATATTTCCCGAATTGAAGTTGGCGACACAATTACTGGCTGGAAAAATCCGGCCGAGGAGAGATTACCAGGCTACAAATCTATCAAGCCTATGGTTTTTAGTGGAATGTATCCTGTCAATCCGGATGATTATAAAGAGTTGCGCAAGGCTCTCGACAAAATGAAATTAAATGATTCTTCATTGACCTTTGAGCCGGAAAATTCTGGTGCTTTGGGTTTTGGATTTCGCTGTGGCTATCTGGGCATGCTGCATATGGAAGTTATTCAGGAAAGGCTAGAGAGAGAATTCGATATAGAGCTGATCACCACAGTACCCAATGTTAAATATTATGCTATTCTCAAAGATGGTGAAAAAATTGAAGTTGAAACACCATTCGATATGCCTCAAGCTAGTAAGATCGAAACTATGCTGGAGCCCTATGTAAAAGCTGAGGTTATTACGCCTGATGAATATGTTGGTAATGTGATGAAATTATGCGAAGCCAAACGCGGTAATTATGTTTCCACTCATTATTTGGATATGAAAAAAGTTCAAATAGAATATGAACTACCTATGATGGAAATGATCTATGATTTTTATGATAAATTGAAATCAACCACCCGTGGTTATGCCTCCTTTGATTATGAATCTATTGGTTACAAGGAAGGTGATCTTGTTAAAGTTGATATTCTGGTTAACAAAGAGCCTCTTGATCCTCTCTCTTTTATCACTCACGATGATGATGCCTATTATAAAGGCCGAGAACTTTGCCGCCGACTCAAAGAATTGATCCCCAAGCATATGTTTGAGATACCAATTCAGGCCGCGATTGGCAACAAAGTTGTCGCAAGAACTAATATCAAAGCTCTTCGCAAAAATGTAACTGCTAAATGTTATGGTGGTGATGTTACCAGGAAAAGAAAATTGATAGAAAAGCAAAAAGAAGGCAAAAAACGATTAAAGAAAGTGGGGAGCGTTGATGTCCCTCAGGAAGCCTTTTTCGCTATTCTGGATACCAATAAATAGTTTACTCTTCACAAAATTCTATATAAGCACGTGAGATAATAATTCCATTATTTTTGACTACAACCGGGTACTTTTTGCCCTGTCCATTTACTGAATATTTACTCCACATGTCCTGTGGAGTTATCCAGTAATTGCGGTCTTCTCCTCTATTAAAATCAACTGGCGGAACAAAGCCTTTCAGATTGACTTGCAAATGCTGTCCCGGAAATTCCGGAGAGTAAACATCAATAATCTTAAAACGGACACCATTGGTTAATCGGGCGGTCTGACCATCAAGAAAGACAATTTTATGACCACCATTCGCAAGTACATAGGTTATTCTCTGGCTATCAATTGATTTTAAATCGATATAGATCTTACCAATTAAATCAGAATCTTTTTTAACCCGGATTTCTGTGGATCTGGTAATAGTTATTTCCTGCTGAAAATCCTGTTCGGTTCCCGAGCCAATAATATTGCAACTGATTCCTCTTTGATAATTGGAATTAACCCGGGTAATTTTTATTTGATCGCCGGGAAAGACCCTCAGTGTATCATAATTTTCCACAAAGACAGGCCGTTGCCTATTAACAGAAATATTCATATTATTAAGTTTGGGAGGCGAGATAATGACCGAGGGAAATTCAGGCACTACTCCCATCATTTCCAGAAAGGCGTTGATTGCATAATTATGATATCTGATTTTATCTTCAAGGTTGTCAATATTTTTTGAGGCTTCTATTCCAAAAGCCGGTATTCCTAGATTGGAGACCGCATAAAAAGTGGCTGATTGTTTCATTTCAGGAAAATTACTATTCTTGGCCAGCGTCTTTGTATTCATAAAATGGAGTTTATGATAGGAATTGGTGATATGATTGTTGGCTTTTTCAACTGCTTTTCGGGCCATTTTCCCTAAATAAATTGTATCGCCCTGGTGAACATAGGTTTCAGTATCGGCAATAATTGATTGGCCGAATCTATTTGGATTGCGCCCCGGCCCTTCCCACTTTTTAGAGTAGAAGCCCCAGCCATCGTGTAAATTCAAAACCAGATCCGATTCTTTCATGAGATCGGTAATTATCTGGACAATTTTGTCTTCATAAATATTATCGGGGGATACATTAAATCTTCGATTCATATCTGTGTTTATATAGCGCCGCTTTTTGATAATGGAATGAAAATTAGTGCGGGGTACGACTATTAGATTGCCTTTTTTCAGCATAAGATCTGAATATAGATCAGCAGACAGATATCCGCCAGGTTCATCTCCCTGTATTCCCCCAATGATCAAAACAGTTTTACCGTCCTCTTCACCGTACAATTTATAGACATTGAGTTCATTACGTGTGTTTTCATAATAGACATTGTGGTCCCGGCGAGGCTGCTTAGCAAAAAGAATGCCCGCCAATATGTTCATTAGTACTAATATTTTGATAATGTTCTTCATTGCCACCATTTTTCATCTATGATTTTAAAATTTCCAGGCCTTCCTGTGATGATCAGCAATTTATTACCACTGTCAGCATACCCGGTTGAATTATAGTCCTGCTTAAAGCTAACTTCCCAGGTATATTTCTGATCACTTTCCACCTCATAACCATAAGTTTTTACTTCAATCTTATCTGTTGCCTGAAACTTTGAGGCCTTGTCATCTTCCCAGCCTTCTCGGTCGAATTCACCGGAGTTAAAATCCTGAGCATAGTATTGCATATAATTATCAATCTGCTGTGATTCCCAGGATTTCTGCCATTCATCAACAAATTGGATTAATGCTGTGCGAATATTTGTTCTTTGGCCGCGAGTGAAGTCTTCAGTTATTATTTTCCAGCCCTGTGACTCTCTTGATAAAACAAGAGATTTCTGGCCTTTTGAGAAAAATCGAGGACAATTGTATCGCTGATCAAATTTTATCTGAATATTTTCGCCTTCAACAGTATAATCCAAACTATCTATATTGACATCTTTCCAGGCATAAACCTGTTCAAGCCGTTTTTTTCTACGAGCAAAACTTTGATAATTATCACTAGAAGTTGAAAAATTATCCTGAGAATAATGGGCCAGGTATTCATCCATCTGTCCCTTATTCCAGCTCTGAACCCAATTTTCAGAAAATGTTCCTGTAAATACTTTTAGACTAACTTCTTTTTGTTTTTTATAATTTTCTTCGATAGGAGTCCAGTTTCCATTATTGAAATCCAAAAAGGCTTTGTTACTGGCTTCAACTATTTTTTGGTTATTCAGAAAAGTGAGATCGAAAGCTGCAAATACTTTCTCAGATTCAAGACCAGTATCGAGATCATTAATTAAAATTTTTCCCGGCACTGTATCCTGATTTCCGGAATTGATATTTTTTCTATTGTTTTCAGTCCACTGAGAAAGGAATTCATCAATAGTTTCTTGAAAATCAAAGCGTTGATCAGACGGTCCATAATCTTCAGTAATAATCTTCCAATCATGGGAGTTCTTAACAAAAGTTAGTTCTTTCGGACCGACTGAAATAAAATCGGGAGTTATATATTCCTGTTCAAATACAATTCGAGCTTCATAATCAGCAGAAAAAACCTGTACATTTTCAGTATTAATCTTTTTCCAGTTAATATTCTGATCGATTCGCTCTTTCCGCTCGATATAGGATTCCAGACTCTGATCAGAATGGAAATTTGGTGAGTAAAACTTTTCATAGGAATTAAATTTACCAGTCTGCCAGGCCTGTTTCCAGTTCTGCAGAACTAATTCCCAATTTTTTAATCTAGCATGATAAGTTGAAAAATCGGTACGAGCCAGAGAGTCATAGATTAATACCTTCGTCTTTCCCAGATCAACAAATTTTTTATTGACCTCCAGGATTCTATGATTTTCCAGTGACACACAACCTTTGGTCTGACGGGGTTCCAGTTTTTCATTTCGTCCGTGAACCCAGATATTAGTACCGCCATTTCCCAGAGCTCTGTCCACATGATTAGGATAATCCAGAATCAAAGCTAGAGGGCCATATATTTCTGGCAGATCCCTATCAGTGAGCTTGCTGACAATTGTGTAAACCCCTTCCGGAGTTTTTTTATCACCTTCTACTCTTTTATCGCCCCGGCTGGAACCTGTGCTGGCCTCAATAGAATCTACCACTTTCAACCTTCCCGGTCCCTGACTGGTAAATATATAAAACATCTGCCTGGACTTATCCACTACAAAAACAGGATCAGTAGAATCTGATGAAATATTATAGAATCCTGGTAAATTGTACCCCCAGAGCACATACCCAAATATTAATACAACAGAAATAATCCTTTTACACAAACTTTTACCACCTAAAATTTATTTTGCTGATTACGGAAAATTGCATTCTAAATAGTGCCTCAAATAAATCTCAACTTTAGTTACAATCTTTTTTGTTTGCCCATCCTTCTTTTAATGGATTACAAACAACAATTCAATTTTGTGCTCGAAATATAACAATTATTGATTTTAAAGACAAAAATATTTTTAATTCGATATATAAACTTTTTTATATGAAATGCAGTTTAAACAAATCATGTCTAATTCATAATACAGAATTTTTCCAATATTATACAGAAAAAAATAGTTCCTGGTCAAATTATCTTTATTCTTAGTCTTCAAAAAAGTAGATAACTTATCTATAAACTTAAGGTGCCCTATCTATTTTATAAATAAAGTTATTATAATTTATTCTCCGGAAAGTTAAATTTCATCCTGCTTTTCCTTGATTAATTAAGATAATTAATATAATCTAGAGGTGTTTGTAAAGCATTTAATGGTCAGGAAATCGATGGATTATTTCAAAGAATACTTCCAGGAATCCCGGACACCACTTTATAGTTTGCTGATTACCACGCCTTTGCTTATTATCTATGAAACCCTGCTATATAAATTAAACCAATCAGATGTAACCGGGATTCGAAATGCTGCTGATGTGCTTATCCGCAGAATATTTCATCATTTTGATATTTATGGTTTCTATATTGTAGGCGTTATTATTTTTGTGAGTATGTTCCTGGCCTTTTATTTTCGTTTTCAGAGAAACAAAAACGCCCATCTTAATCTGAACTTTTTTGTTTTAATGGTAGTCGAAAGTCTGGTTTATGCTTTCGTTCTGGTAATAGTGATGAATCGAAGTAGTTATCTTCTATCTTCTCCTTCCCAATTTAATACTCACTCCCAATTATTTGTCATGGCTTTAGGAGCGGGAATTTACGAAGAATTTGTTTTTCGCTTCATTATGATAAGTGCAGGCCTGTTTTTTTTCAACAAACTATTGAAATGGAATAAGAATCCCAGCAAGATAGCCTCAGTTATCCTGGGTGCTCTGCTTTTCTCACTCTTTCATTATATTGGCCGTTTTGGGGAAGCATTTCAAATCAAATCATTTTTACTGAGAACTATTGCCGGACTTTTGCTATCAATTATTTATGTATTTCGCGGCTACGGAATTACAGCCTACACCCACATTTTATATGATTTGATTCTTATTTATATATATTGATAAATTTTGGAACTAGTCATCCAGATTTAGGACAAATTTGGTTACAAAAACAGTTATCAGATCTAACACTACAAAATAGATCAGAGGTATTAGCAGAGCATTAAAATCTCCGGCTAATATACTGGCTGTACCCGAGAGCATCATTCCCGTTGGCAAGTAATGCAATATCAAAGCATAGAGATTATCGAATTGGAAAAGAGGAATCACAGCTCCGCTGATCAAAAAGAATACAACAATGACCACTGGTAAAGCAGAAATATTAAGAGCCGATCTTTTACTAAAATAGCCGACTAGATTACCGATATTTAGAAAAAATAGACCTGTTAGCAAGAAGTAGAGAATTAATAAAAGAAAATTCCATGAAACTCCCTGCGGTTTAGCCATAATAAGTAGCAATATTGCAGAAATTATTATCTCAAATAAAAGCGCTAAAGAGATGCCGGTTATTTCTCTCAAATAAAATCTATCAGCCAAACATTGCATAGTTTTTAAATAATCCATGCGATTATCCCGTCTATAATTTGCATGGATGAGCAGGGCACCACCTTGAAAGGCAAGCAGTCCAGCCATTATTGTCAAAATGCTGCCAATACTTTCCATTTTCGTCGGAACAAAACCAGCCTGAAGGGTCGGCTCTAGAAATTGGAAGAATAAAAGATACAAACCTAGAGTTAGCAAAAGATTATAAATAGTGACGATCACTAGTTTATATCGATTTTCTATAAACATATTTTTACCAATTATCTTCATTGCAAGCCCTCATCAGATGTAAGTTGATCAAGTAAATAATTCATATTGACCGAATTACCGGCGATTCTGCAGAAATTTTCCTCACCAAGTTCCTGAATCAATTGCAAAAAATTGGTGGCGGAATCTGTTGCTATCTGAATTGTATTACCCAGATCCTGGATATTATTGACTAGAGAGCTGGCTTCGAGTTCTTGCAAAATTTCTGAGCGCTGATCGGCCTTTATTTCCAGGTAACCAGTAAAATCCAGATCCACATGCTCGACCATTGTCTCTAGATCTCCGTCATAGCGCACCATTCCTTTATGAAGCACTATCCAGCGATCTGTTACAGTTTCAATTTCAGTGAACTCGTCTGTAGCAATTACTGTAGTTTTTTCGCCTTTTATCTCTTTTAAATAATTGAGCAACTTGCCCCGGGTATGGTAGTCTAGATCTTTTAAAGGTTCATCAAGGAGCAAAATGGGAGCATCCTGAATCAAGACCAGAATTAGATCGAGCCGGCGCTTGATTCCTTTGGGATAATGTTCCGGGATACTATCCAGATATTGATCAAATTCTAAAAGCGAAGAAAATTGCTTCATTTTTTTGCGAAATTTGCGCTCCGTTGTTGATGAATAATCCAGATATTTCTCAATATTTTGCCGGCCTGTTATCCAGGGATTATGAATATTATGGGGTGGTAAAAAAGCCAGATTATGACGGAATTCCTGACTCGATTTATTAATCTCCTGTCCCTGAATGTATACCTGTCCGCTATCTATTCCCGTTAAACCGGATAGAATCTTGAGCAAAGTACTTTTACCGGCTCCATCTCGGCCAACAATAGTAAAGGTACTCCCCTTTTCAATACCAAATGACAGGTCGCTGATAACATGATTTTCTTTGAATCTTTTGCCAACATTCTTGAGAGTAATTGATGCTTCCATTAATGGGCCTCATACCAGGATTTTCCAATTCCAATATCAACTCTGACTGGAATATCGAGTGTAAGTGCAGATTCCATCTCTTTTCTTACCATTTTTGTGAGTTCTTCGACTTCATCTTCAGGAACTTCAAAAATCAATTCATCATGGACCTGCAAAATCATCTTAGTTTTCCAGTCTTCTTGATTTAGGCGTTTATCAATATTGATCATTGCTATTTTTATCATATCTGCTGCTGTTCCCTGAATTGGTAAATTGATAGCAGTTCGTTCAGCAGCTCTCTTTTTATTCTTATTGTCGCTATTGATGCCATGAGTATAGCGGATACGGCCTGCCAGTGTTTCTACATAGCCTTTTTGGCGGGCCCCATCAAGCGTATTTACAATGTATTGATTAATGCCGGGATAAGTGGAGAAATATTTATCTTTGAGCTCCCGGGCTTCAGCCATAGGAATATTGAGTTCATTGGACAATCTATAGGGCCCAGCGCCATACATAATCCCATAGTTAACAACTTTGGCAGCTCTGCGCATCTTAGAAGTGACCTCGTCCTCTTCCACTTTGTTAACCAGAGCCGCTGTTCTAGTGTGAATATCAACATCGTCACTCTGGAAAGCCTCAACAAGGTTGCTGTCTTGAGATAAATGAGCCATGATCCGTAATTCAATTTGCGAATAATCGGCTGACAATATTTTGTAATTCTCCTGCTGAGGTTTGAAGGCTTTGCGAATCTGTTTACCAATATCTGTACGAATCGGAATATTCTGAAAATTAGGTTTGCTGCTGGTCAATCGACCAGTAGAAGCGATTGTCTGGTTAAATGATGTGTGAATGCGCTCGGTTTCGGGATTGACCATTTCCGGAAAAGCATCGAGATAGGTATTCTTGAGTTTGGTTAATTTTCTATATTCCAGCACCAGTCCGGGAATAGGATTTTTATCTTCCAATTTTTTAAGCACTTTTTCAGCAGTTGATCTTTTTCTGATCTGCGGTAATTCCAGCCGGTCAAATAAAATTTCGCTGAGCTGCTTTGGTGAATTAAGATTAAATTCTACACCTGCTTCCTCGTACACTTGTTCAGAAATATAATTGATCTTTTCTGTAATTTCAGCCGACATCTCTTCTAGATAAGGGATTTCAACATAGACACCATTTTGTTCCATATCCATGAGGACAGGAATCAGGGGAATTTCAATATCATAATAAATTTCATCAAGATTTTTCTTTTCAAGTTTTTCTTTCAAAATGGGCGTCAGTTGATAGGCAACATCGGCATCTTCACAAGCATAAAAAGTTATCTCCTCTAGCGGGACATCAGCCATTGACTTCTGATTTTTGCCTTTGCCAATTAGTTCCTCAATTGGTTGCATTTTATAGTATAAATATTGCTGACTGAGTCGATCCAGGTTAAATTTCCTATTATCTGGCTGCAATAGGAAAGCAGCGATCATAGTATCAAAATGTAATCCCTGGACATCAATTCCATATCGCCTTAGAATAAGCATGTCATATTTTAGATTTTGGCCACATTTTTTGATCTCAGGGTCTTCAAGGATCGGCTTCAATTTCTGGAGCGTTTCCAGCTGGGGTTTATCAGAGAACAAAGTCTTTTGCTTTGCAGCATAATTTACCGGAACATAGGTTCCACTATGTTTCTCCGCACTCAATGAGACGCCCACAATTTCTGCCTGCATAGGATCCACAGATGTTGTTTCCAGATCTACGGATAAAAGATCAACATCCTTATATTTTTCTATAATTTGATCGAGATCTTTCTCAGTTTTAACTGCTTGATAATCTTTCTTTTTCCGAATCTTTTCCTGATCCTCCTGAAAGCGCTGAATAAGGGAATGGAATTCCAGGTCTTTGAAGAGTTCCATCAATTTATCTTTGTCAACCTGCTTGTGATTGAATTTTTCCAGATCTAATTTCACTGAAACATCAGTATCGATTTTGGTTAGTTTTTTGGAAAATTGAGCCTGCTCTTCACCCTTTTTAAGATAATTTCTAAGCCGTTTACTTTTTACTTTATCCAGATTATCATAGATATCTTCAATTGACTCAAATTGGTTTAATAATTTTGCTGCTCTTTTTTCTCCAATTCCTTTTACTCCAGGAATATTATCAGAAGTATCACCCATTAAAGCCAGGAAATCAGCAACCTGACCGGGCTTGATGTTCCATTTTTCCTGCAATTCTTTGCTGGTAATGATCTCATCTTTTTTCTTGCCTCGACCGGGTTTGAACATGTAAACATTATCATCAAGAATCTGCATGAGGTCTTTGTCACCAGTTACCATATAGACTTCCAGATCTTCTTGATCAGCCTTGCGGGCTAAGGTTCCCAGCACATCATCAGCCTCGTAACCTGGCTCGATCAGAACTTCAATATTGAGAGCACTGGTTAGATCATGGATATAAGGCAGCTGCTTAACCAGATCTTCGGGCATGGCTTCTCGGGTGGCTTTATATTCAGGATAGATTTCATGTCGAAAGGTCTTTTCCGAAGCATCAAAAACCATGGCAATATGGTCGGGATTCTGATTTTCCAGAAGATTCAGCATAGAATTAACAAAAGCATAACAGGCTCCAGTAGGAAAGCCATCTGATCTGACCAGACCAGCTCTGATCATTCCAAAATAAGAACGGTAGGCTATAGCCGAACCATCTATAATATAAAGGTTTTCTTTCGACATATTAAAGAGTCTCCTTACAGATTGTTTTTATATATTTTTTCGATCTAACCGGCTAGGGCTTAACTATTATATAATTTAAATTTAATTTGCGCTCAATTTCCATCCCTATCTGTTTGGCTCTAGCCCGCGATGGATAGGGTCCCAGTTTGACAGCTTGAAACTTCTGATTGGTCTCTTTCTCCTGAAGGTAAGCTTTATACCCCTGTGATTTGAGTTCCTTCATCAAAGAGCGGGCATTATCAGGATTGGAGAAAACACCGATCTGAATAGAAAATTGTTCGGAGTCCTGGTGAGCCGGGCGACTTTTTCTCTGCCCCTCACTAATCGTGTACAGAGACAGATATTCCGAATCTTTCAGATAGGGTTGCAATTCAGGATAGCTATTTTCCAATTTGTTTCTATAAAAATCGATCAAGTCAGTCCTATTAATAGCCTTTAAGCTGCAAAACAGAAGAGGCACTACATCTTTGGTCAATTCTGAATCCGAATGCTCGGTGATAAACTCTTTGGACATCTCCACAGTTTTATGATATAGGCCCGTGGTATAATTATATTTGATCAATTCAACAGTGGCTTTGAGAGCGGTTTGAGAATCAGGATATTGGTTTATTATCCGGTTATAGATGCGGACAGATGTTTCAGCATCATCTTCTACAACAGCAGATAGAAAAAGCACTTCAGGATTATCTGGATAATTGTCCAGAAGCTGTTCTACGGCATTTCGAACCGATTTTAATTTGCCAGCCTCAATATCACGGTAATATTTCTCCAGATTTTGGCCAGTCAATAGAATTGTTGTGAAAATAAATAATGTAATTAATTTTTTCATAGCTCTAATCATTAAAAAATGTATCGATTAAACCGCATTCCGGACAGATCCAGGATATTTTATCAACCTTATGTCCACAATTGGAGCAAACATATTCATTTTTACGTTCAATTTGCTCCATAATATCAATAAGTAAATTTTTTGTTTTATGGCTATTGTCATCAACGAGAATGCGGGCCAGACTGATCTTGGCTTTTAAAGATTCAGGATGCTTGTCAATAATATTTTCGATCAGGGAAATGGCTTCATCAGTTTTTCCCTTGCGAACTTTATATTCAGCCAGTTCAATGCTCGTTTCCAGATGATAGGGTACTTCTTCCAGCACATCTTTGTAATAATTGTAGATTTCATCAAAACGATTCTGCTGAAAGAGCACTTTTTTGAGTTGGGGATAGATCAAGTGGGAGCGTTGAGGGGCTTTATCCAGAAATTTTTTCCACCATTCTATAGCATCATCCGGACGATCATCTTTAATATAAGAGTCAGCCATATAATAATAGGGCGCCTCACAGCTGCGATCGTATTTGCGAGCCTTGCGAAATATCAAGCGGGCGTCATGATAATTTTTATTATCATATTTTTGAAGTCCTTCTCTGGTTTTGTAGATTGCTAGCAAACGTTTATTGGACTTATTTTTCTTATCATAAGTCTTTAAATGCTCAAAAGCCTCTTTCCAGCGATTCAAATCCCGGTATAATTTCCAGGCCGTTTTCAAAGCCCATTCATTGTCACTGTCCAAGTCAAGGACTTCCTGAGTAGTTTTTATAGCTTTTTCTTTATCATCAAGAGCTTTATAATCCTCAGTCACTTGAGTCAGAACACTAATTCTTTGACTTTTAGTAATGTTCTGGCGAAAAAGGAGACTTTTATGAATCTTAAGAGCTTTCCCCGGCTTATCCACTTTTCGGAAAAGCATGCCCAATTTGATATAAACATCAATATTTTTGGTATGTTCTGTGTCATTGTAAACATATTTCTTAAAACAGTCGATAGCCTCCTGATAATTACCACTGATCATATGATTGAGGCCGCGTGTATATAGGCTTCCACTATCTTCCTGTCCCCTATTTGAGAAGAAAAAATAGTAGATCACCCAGGCTAAAATAGCCACGACAATAATTATTGCTGGAATGAGAATATTTGCACCCATAATATTACCTGTTTTTATAACTTATTCTTCTTCAATTTCTTTCAATTCTTTGTTCCTGAGCAAATTAACTTCTTTTTCTAACTTTTCATATTCTTTTGTAATGACTCTAAGTTTTCTTTTGACCTTGATCAACTGAATTCCAGAAAAAAGCATTCCGAAAATTGTTCCCAATATAAAAGCAATAGTAACAACCACAATCATTTCAGTAGATATAATGTTTTCATTGGAGAAAAATTTAATACTTACTGGTTGTCCAATATTTTGTACAACAAACAAAACAATAAAAACAAGCAGGAGGAAAAATAAGATTACTTTTGCAATTTTCATGGCGACCTCCACCTAGGTTAATTTTTATAATAATTTCCGAAACTATTCTTCAATTTCACCGAAGAGTGAGACTCCGGCAGTTTCGGTTATTTTTACATCAGAAAATTGGCCTACAGTGCCCTGGCCGGACTTCATGATGACCAATTTATCGCTTTCCGTTCTGCCCACCAGCTCATCTGGATCTTTCTTACTGGGACCTTCTACAAGAACCTCCATAGTCTGGCCAATTAATTTTCGATTCTTCTTGCGGGTGTGAGAATGCTGAAGTTTAATGACCTCTTGCAGACGTTCATTTTTTAATTTATAAGGAATATTATCCTCCAGATTTCGGGCAGCATAAGTTCCCGGCCGTGGCGAATACTGGAACATAAAAGCATTATCAAATTCGACCTTTTTCATGACATCGATTGTATCAGCAAAATCCTGATCCGATTCTCCTGGAAATCCAACAATCACATCGGTTGTCAAAGCAATTCCCGGAATAATGGTTTTGATTTCATTCGCCAGTTCAAGATATTCTTCCTTTGTATAGGTGCGGTTCATAGCCTCCAGGATTTTTGTAGAACCGGATTGAAGAGGTAAATGAATATGATTGCAAATATTATCATATTTGCCCATAACTTTTAACATCTCAGTGGTAAAATCACTGGGATGCGGAGACATGAAACGAATTCGACGAATACCATCCACCTGAGCAACACCTTCAAGTACATCGCTAAAGACTTTGCCTTCATAATTATATGCATTAACATTTTGACCTAGTAATGTTATCTGAGGAATACCCTCTTGAGCGATATTCCGGGCCCGTTTCAATATTGAGTCTAAAGGCCTTGATCTTTCCCTTCCCCTTGTAAAAGGAACGATACAATAGGAACAAAATTGATTGCAGCCCCGCATAATTGAAATCCAGGCATTTAGATCATTATCCCGATGAGGTTCCACATCATCATATAACTCTTCTTTTGATAATTGGGTATGGCCGTAGGGTAACTGCTGATTATCCAGGATTTCATCAAATTTTCTATAAGAATCAGGACCTAATAAAATATCAATAAAATCATATTTTTGTTGCAATTTTTCTTTACCACGAGCAGGAACGCATCCCAATAAACCCAATTTGACATCATCATTTTTTTTGTAGCCTTTATACTGGGCCAATCGAGCAATTGCCCGGTCTTCTGCGTTTTCCCTGACCGAGCAGGAATTTACCAGAATCATATCAGCTTCTTTAGCATTGTCTGTTCTCTGGTAGCCATATCTTTCGATAATAGAAGCCACAATCTCTGAATCAGCCTCATTCATCTGGCAACCATAAGTTTCAAGATAATATTTCATATAGAGACGTTCTCTTCCTTTCTTACTGCAATGATTAAGTTAAGAATAATACCAATTTTATTAAAGGAAATATTTGTTAGCGCTTATAGAGAAAAAATAATGATCAGTCCAAAAAGCCCTGGAAATAATACTTAGCAGGATTCTTTTTTATACCATAACGGCGTACTTCATAATGCAGGTGAGGGCCAGTACTGCGACCACTGGAGCCAATCTCGCCAATTTTTTCACCTCTTTTAACTTCCTGTCCGGCATCTACATCATACCTAAGAAGGTGGGCATAAACTGTAGTATATCCATTCCCATGGTCTACATAAACAAGCCGGCCGTAAGAATGACTATAACGTACTTTGCGTACCACCCCATCAGCGGTAACCAAAACCGATGTCCCTGCTGGTGCAGCAAAGTCAAGACCCCAGTGAAATTTACGCTCATTTGTAAAAGGATCCCTTCGATAGCCAAAGCCATCACTAATATAAGCGGCTCGGTCAACCGGTCTTATTGAAGGCGTTGATTTAATCTTGTCAGAATATTTGCGAAAAGATTCGTAGATCTTGTTGTAGCTAATTCTTTCTAGCTTTATCTTACGCTCTAACCGATCCAGGTCACGAATCAGAGTTGAAATCTCGAGAGAATCACCAGGCATTAATTTATCCATAGCCTGAGTTTTCTGGATAATTTTTCCACCTATACCGATCTTATTAATGTCTTTATCTATGGAGGGTAAATTTACATATGTTCGCAAGGCCTGATCCTTTTTCTCCAGGCTAGATATACTGGATTCCATTTCATCTATCTTTGTGCGGGCCTGCTGAACTGTTTTTGCTAATTTTTGATTACCCTGTTTTACTTTTGTGAGCTGGGCTTTGTATAAATAGCTCATAAAAAACTTTGCTCCCAGCAAACTTAATGTCAAAACGAGGAGCAAAAACACAACACCGGAGATTACTAATCTCCGTGTATTTAATTCAATTATATTGGAACTATCATCTGTATTTAAAAACAAGAATTTTTTCACAATTCTACCATCATAGATTACAAACTGTCTAGTGTTTACAATTTAAATTTTTTATGGTAATATTACAACTAATAATTGCAGAATCACAAATTTACAAATACCTTTGTAAATGTGAAATCCGTGAAATATGGCGTAACTTCCTGAGAGCTCGTTCTTTGATCTGACGAATGCGTTCCCGTGTCAGATCAAAAATTTCTCCGATTTCTTCTAGTGTAGCTGGTCTTTCCTGGTCAACTCCAAAATACAATTTCAGAATCTTTTTTTCTCTGGGTTCAAGAGTGTTCAAAGCATGATTCAATTCCTGTTTAAAAGATTTTTCAAATTGCACCTTTTGCGGAGAACCGTCCTCCTCTGAGGGTAGGATATCTTTTAAAGTATTTTTACTGTCGTCATCAAGAGGAGCATCTATGCTCATTGTGCGATTGTTATACTGTTTAAGGGTGGATTTCTTAATGTCCTCGGATTCCATAATTTCATCCAGTTCCTTGGCCGTTGGTTCTCTTTCAAAATCCTTGGCAAATTGCGCAGATACCTTCGATATTTTGTTTATATCCCCCACAATATTGAGTGGTAAACGGATCAGCCGAGAATGCTCAGAAATTGCCTGTAATATCGTTTGCCTGATCCACCAAACAGCATAACTAATAAACTTAAATCCCTTGGTTTCATCAAATCGTTTAGCCGCTTTAATTAAACCGATATTGCCTTCATTAATTAAATCACCCAGAGATAGATTGTGACCCTGATATTTTTTGGCAACTGAAACAACAAAACGAAGATTAGCCCGTAGCAGCTTATCAAGTGCCTTTGAATCACCTTTTTTGACTTTTTTAACTACCTCAACTTCTTCTTCAGGACTTAAAGGCTTCTCATTTCCGATTTCTTTGAAATATTGCTTTAAAATATGATTGTAACTATTGGATGGCGCCATAAAATTCCCAGATTAAATTTAACCATATTTTTCGGTTAATCATTTTTACTGGATTTTTCCTCGTTTTCCTCACTTTCTTCGCTTTCAACCTGCTTATTGGGCTCTTCCTTTGATTTTCCATCAGTTCTTTTTTCTTCTACGGGGGTTTCAGCTGCTTCCTTCTTAATCTTTTCTAGTTTTTCTTCTAGTTCTTTCAACTTCTCATCAATTTCATGAATATCATCAATGTAGCCAGATACTTTTTCATTATCAGCAACTTCTTCTTTATCTTCTATTAATTCCAGTGTAATTTTACCAATTTTTCGAAGAATTTTGTCCTTCTTTTTCTTTAATTGAAGCCTGTCCAGTTTTATTCTGCCCATTCGAGACATTTTCTCTGCCTTAACCGAAGCTTCCCGGGTAAAGTCACCAGCCTTGTCAGCTGCTTTAGAAACAAAATCTTCCATTTTACCTCTGATTTTATCCCAATCTATAGCCATGGTCTTACCTCCTTATATATTGAATATGATATGGATGCTAATTTTGTTAAATAAATGCTTTTCTCTTCTACAATTATACTCTTTTCAAAAGTATTCATTTTTTGTGTATTTTCAAAATGTTAAATAAAAAATAATGAAATAATTTTACTATTGGGAAATCAAGGAATGCTAGTGGACTAAATTTTATTTTTTCATATCATTAATAATTGTATTAGAAATATTTTTTTTAAAACTCATTTTGATAGGAAGTCACTTTTAGGATCAAAAAATCGCCAGGGTTTGGATTTATCCGGACCAGAATAATCAATATTAATTCGAGGTGAACTGGCAATTGATATTTTTTCATTGCTATTACTGATATATAATTCTCCCCCATTTTTTAGATCATAGCCGTATAATTGCTTATCAATGCGCAAAGACTGACATAGTTTAGATGGACCGTTTGTCAGATTTTTAATTTTACTGATTTCAGTCTTACGGTATTCTCTCATGTTTTCTAGCCCTACGATCGGCTCTAGAGCACGGATGAATACTGCCTGAGGAATAGATTCATGATTTGCCACAATATTCAAACATTGATAAATTCCATAGATTGTGTAAACATATGCAAATCCACCCTCACCATATAGAATCTCAGTTCGTTTGGTCTTTTTACCTCTATAAGTATGACTGGCCCGGTCATCAATACCCATATAGGCTTCTGTTTCTACAATCTTGCCAGTGAGTTCGTGTCCATCAATAGTTCTGGTAATATGTTTACCTATTAAATCTTTTGCCAGACTAATGGCGTCCTGATTAAAAAATTCCTCTGAAGTGATCAAGATTTAATTTCCCCTGGTATTAGGTTTGCCATAAATCCCAAAATTATAAGATAGATATTTTATAGTTCTGCTCGATAATACTCAAATATATGTCCTGTATTTTTCCAGTTTTTAAATTTTTTAATGATTTGGGCATTTTTAGTAAAACTTTTAGAAACGCCTTCTCGAACATGGCCTGTGATATATTTGAAGCCCTTTTTCTTAATTGTGCTCTGGTAAACCCGCTTTAAAATTTTTGCATACCCTAATCCCTGCAGATTTTCGGAAATGATATAGGCATAAGTATATATGGTATTTCCTTTTTGCAGGTTAATATCACATTTTGCCCAGGCCTCATCACTAAAATTCTCCAGAGGCACTCCGATTATGAATCCATTTATATTGCCTTTATACCGTAATATAAAAGGAAGAGTGCGGGGATAATTGAAATATTTTTTGATGGTTCTTTTATTAAAACGGGCTTCTTCACCATATTCTTCAACAAGGGTCTTAGATATTTTTATGACATCTTTGTATTCATTTTCTCCGAGGAATTCTATAAGTTCTACCTGAATACCATCCGGAGATTTAGCCAGCACCCGCGACCTGGTCTCCGATAGATTAATATTGAAAATTTCTGATGTAGATTTTAACATAACGTAAATATATTTTTTATCTGTCTATTTGAAGATACATCAGGTAATAACCTTTGCATTACCTGACCTTTTAAAAAATGACATATAATATAGGAGTTTTTAGTGGTTAAAGTAAAGGTTATTCCGCTCAATAAAACAATAAAAGTTAAAAAATCTACCAATCTGGGCAAAGCCCTTCAGGAACTAGGATTTGAATTGCCCTGCGGGGGTGAAGGTAGCTGTGGAAAATGCCGTGTAAAAATAATTGACAGCGATTTACCCATCAATTCGGCTGATGGGAAATACATTTCATCGGAAGATATTGAGAAAGGCTGGCGCCTGGCCTGTCAGCATCATGTTGAGCAGGATTTAACAGTTGAAGTTGAACAGTGGGAAATCAAAATTGAAGAGAAGATTATGGACCAGTCAGCTGTTCAATATTCAGGAGAATATGGAATAGCTATTGATGCAGGTTCCACCACAATCGCCGGACGTTTAATAGACCTTTCATCAGGGAATATATTAATGACCAAGGTCGCCTACAATTCCCAAAAAAAATATGGCGCCGATATCATGACCAGAATGAATTTCGCCAGCAAAGAAGGTGCAGAGAGACTACAAAAAGAGTTAAGAGAATCCATTTACAAAATTGTCAAAAGCATGGCAGTACAAACTAAATCTACCATATCTAAAATTAATATTGTCGGTAATACTTTCATTCATCATAGCTTTTGTGGCCTTGACCTAAAACCTTTGATGACCATTCCTTATAAGGCTACCAGTTTGGATAAATATACTTTTCAATTATCAGAATTGAGCTGGTCATTAGACGGTCATCCTCAGGTAACTTTTCTACCCAATTTAGGCGGTTATGTGGGTAGCGATATCCTGGCTGGAATTCTTAGCACCGGTCTTTTTAAAAAAGACAAAATTTCTTTACTCATCGACATCGGGACGAATGGCGAAATTGTTCTTGGTAACCGGGAGCAAATCTATTTTGCCTCCACCGCTGCCGGTCCTGCTTTTGAAGGTGGCAAGATCAAAATGGGAATGCGCGCTGACAAAGGTGCTATAACTCATGCTCACTGTAAAGATGGAAAGATCATTGCCGATGTAAAAGATAATGCTACCCCTCGCGGCATTTGCGGTAGCGGTTTGCTCGATGCTGTGGCCTGTGGACTCAAACTTGGTAAAATTGATCAATCAGGAAGAATCCAGGATGGAACCGATCAACTTGTAATTAAAGAGCCAGTCAAAATATTTCAACAGGACGTGCGTGAATTGCAATTGGCCAAAGGTGCCATAGCAGCCGGAGTGGAAGTTTTGCTCCAAAATGCCAGCCTCTCACTCGATCAAATTGACAATCTCTACCTGGCCGGTGCTTTTGGTAATTATCTTAATATCGACAGTGCCATCATTCTAGGACTACTCAAACTCGAAAAAAACAAAATTCAGAGCGAGGGTAATACGGCATTAAGAGGAGCGGTTCTATCCCTCTTTCAGGAAAATTTCTCCCAAATAACATCAGTAGTTAAACACATAGAATTAAATTCAGTTGATGAATTTCAAAATATTTTTATCCAGAATATGAGCTTTCCGGAAAATTATGAAAATCTGATCTAGTTTTTGGGATAATGGTAAAAAAACTGGTTCTACGAGCTCAACCATCTGAGCATTTTTTTGAATTTGGCACCTGCCGTATCATATTTTTCAAATTTATACCGATTTGTAAAAGTTTTACCTGGTTTTGTTTTTATGAGAACTGCTGAAATATTTATGGTTGAAATTGTTTTGATAATTAATGCAATCTAGTTTAAACCAAAAATTATTATGAGATTTTATCTACTTAATTGCAACAAGTTAGAACCACGAATGTGGTTCAATGTGAGTAACTCCGGGTAGGACCCGGAGCATAAACGTAATCCTTCTTAGCTAATCCCTCCTGTGCTTCGCCTGGGAAGGATTGCCGGGTAATTCCTTTCTACCGATTCCATCGGCAGTTACTAATATTGAACTCTTCCAGAGTTCTTATTTATCTTTTTTCCCAATTATACAACAATTTTCATCATAGAAATTTAATCTCGATTATAAATATATCCTTATCCAATATAATAGGAGTGCAAGTTAAAAAAAACTGTGTTTCTATTTTTTAATATAAAGTAACACTTATCTTATTTTAACTATTTAAAGGGTGTTTAAAGACCTTTTAAAAAGGTGTTAAAAATTTTTTCAATATTTAATTATTTTGATTTAATACTTTTAATCCAATTTTTTTATGTTTAATAAATTCAATTGTATTTAAATTACTATTATTTTGCGATATACCTCTCCTAATAATGCTAATTTTGCAAAACATTTTGATTTGGAAATAATTTCCTAGAGTCATGAAAAAATTTATCAGGAAGTCTATTATTTGATAATAATTCTATTTTTTATCAGGTCTTCTTTGTATAGGGAGATCTACTTTTTTTAGCATAATTCTTCAATTTTGGCATATTAATTGACACCTATAATATAGGAAAAAAATGAGGACTTGTATGAAATTTGACATTTTTAACACCAACAAATCGGATCTGCTCAAGAACGGGCTCAATGTTTATACAAAGCAAGTTCGTAATAATGCCAAAAATATCGCTAATATTGACAATCCTACTTATAATCGAGCGAAAACGGATTTCTCTGATGAATTAGTGGCTGCCAAAGAAAAAGCCCGTCTAAAAGCCACCAATAATAAGCATATTCTAAAACCACATTACCAGCCCAAAATGGGAATAAAAGAAAGAAGCAAAAAAGAGGTCGATCTGAATAAGGAAATGAGCCAGCTGGCCGAAAATCAAATTCGATACAACTTTGCTTCCCGGGTATTAAGAAAACATTATGCTGGTCTCAAGAAAAGTATCAGTGGTAGAATTTAAGGAGAAAATTCATGAGTAATGATGGAATGTTCACAATTTTTCGCGTAAGCCAGAGTGGTTTGAATCGACAGATGAAAAAACTGGAAGTTACTGCTGAAAATATTGCCAATGCTGATAAAACAGCCGGGCCAAATGGAGATGTTTACAATAAAAAAGTTGTAATTGATAAAACAATTAAAGCTGACCCGCCTTCCCAATTTGGTAGCCAACTCAACCTGCAAATGAAAAAAATGGGAAGCCGCCATCTGGATCATGGCAGTAATAATAAATCACGCTTGCGAAACAAACAGAATCCAAATGAATCTCAAATCCGTGAAATTCAAAAGCCGAAATTAGTTTACAATCCCGATCATCCTCTGGCCGGTCAGGATGGCTATGTTCGAGTATCAAATGTAAATATGGTCGAGGAGATGGTAGATATGATGTCAGCTTCAAGAGCTTATGACGCCAATTTGAGTGCAATTGAAGCTGCCAAGAATCTAGCTGAAAAAGCATTGAACATTTAAAGCTGAGTGGAGCATATGTCAGATTTAAATTCCATTAAAGCCAATAATCTTTACAATAAAATATATAGTAGGCAAAGTGCCTATTCTGAAAACCAGAAGACTCAGAAAAGCACGCAAGATCCTCAACAATTATCCCAAAAAGAGGATCAGAAAGTAAAAAATGACGAGTTTCTGTCCAATTCTGAAATCAATACTTTGCATATGTTTTTTGGTTCTGACAAACCTGAGGAAATGCAATTTTATGGAAATAATAAGGTCAAAAGTATCCACAAAGGCCAATTTTTAGATCTGAAAGGATAATTATGACTAAAATAAGTGATCTTATCCAGTCGAGACCAGTCCATTCGATAGAAGAACACAATAAGACCGAGACCAATCAGGAAGAAAAGAGCGATATTAATTTTTCCGATACGATCAAAGATTTCCTTGACGCTGTCAATGATGATAGTAAAGAGGCTGAAAAGGCAGTCCATGATGTAATTACTCACAAGTCCGACAATATCGCTGAAGCCATGACCAAGTTAGAGGAAGCCAATCTCAGCTTTAGCCTAATGCTCAAAATTCGTAACAAAGTTCTCGATGCCTACAATGAAATCAAGGATATACCGGTCTAAATTAAAATCTGGAGTTATGGAATATGGAACAAATTTTTACTCAAATTGCACAATTATTCAAAAAATATAGTCCAGGCCAGCGCATTTTGATCGTAATGGTCTTTGTTGGAATAGTTTCCGCTATTATTGCCCTTTTGCTGTGGGCTAATCGTCCTGAATATGAACTATTGCATTCAGAATTGCCTCCCAACAAGGCTTCCAAGATCGTCAATGAATTGCGGGATAAAAATATAAAATATAAGATTCAAGATAATGGTACAACAATAAAGGTTCCCCGAGAAAATGTAGATGAGTTAAGGCTTGAATTTGCAGAAAAAGGTTATTTAGGTGAAGATATCAAAGGTTATAAAGTTTTCGACGAATCCAAAATTGGAATGACCACTTTTATGCAGCGTTTGAATATGAAACGGGCTCTAGAAGGAGAACTTTCTAAAACCATTGATAAATTTGCTGAGGTCAAAAGCTCGCGCGTCCATCTAGTCATGCCCAAAGAAAAATTGTTCGAAGAAAAAGCCCGGGGCAAAGCATCAGTTGTACTCTACCTTAATAATGGTAATTATTTAAACGATAACCAGGTCAAAGGTATTGCTTCCCTGGTTGCTAATAGTGTAGAAGGTATTCAATCCAGTGATGTCGCTGTTCTGGATTCAGATGGTAATCTACTTTCCGGCAGTAAAGAAGATGAAAACGATGTTCTCTCAGCTTCCGGCAATCAATGGAATCTGCGCCATCAGGTCGAGCAAAAATTGCGCAACAAAGTCTCCGGTTTAGTTGAGGGCGTTGTAGGTCAGGGCAATGCTAAAGTCCAGGTCTCAGCCGAACTCAACATGGAAAAACTAGAGGAGACAATAGAAAAAGTTGATCCAGAAAATCTGGCAGTGGTCAGTGAGGAGCGTCAGATTGAATCTCAGACCAGCATGGATACCTTAAACAACACAAATCAAAAGCACTCCAGTGAAAATGTTATTACAAATTACGAAACAAATAAAACAGTCCGGCATCATGTTCATAGCACAGGCGATATCAAAAGACTCAGCGTGGCTGTTCTGGTTGATGGAACCTATCAGGATAATAGTGATGAGGGCCAGCAATATGTTCCTCGTAATCAACAGGAAATTAATCAAATAACTCAGCTCGTCAAAGGCGCAGTTGGCTTTGATCCAGAGCGAGGCGATGTTGTTGAAGTTAAAAATCTTCAATTCAGCCGAACCCAGTTACAACAGGATCGAGAATATTTTAAAGAGCAAGAACGTCAAAATCTGATCAGCAATATAATTAATAAGGGTTTAATTGTAGTTGGTATTCTTGTGGCCTTTTTCCTGATTCGAAGTATGATCAAGCGCTCTCCCGATATACTCGAAATTTCTGCATCTTCTGAAACAGCTGCCCTAAAGGCTGGTGATGAGAAATATCTAGCGGCAGAATCGGAAGAGGAGGATGATGATATTGACGAAGATCAATTCATTAAAAAACTGACTCCTGAAGCCCGGGCCAAATTAAAGGCTAAACGCAAAATGCTCGATTCTGTTGAAGGATTTGTTGAAGAAAAACCAGAAGAAGCAGCCCAGATGTTACGGACCTGGATCCATGATACTTAAATCAAGATAATTAGAGAGTAATATGAATGAAGAAGCAACACCTGAATTAAATCCAGCTCCTGAAGAAACTCCATCTGAAAATCAGGAGAGTACGCAACAAAAACCGAAAAATAATTTATCCGGAGTTGAAAAGGCGGCCCTATTATTAATATCAGTTGGCGAAACAAAGGCCGCTGAGATCATGAAACATCTGGATGAGAAGGAACTAGAGGAGATCGCTGTAGAAATTGCCAAAAAGAATGAAGTAAAAGGCAATGAGATTGGCTCTACAGTCGAAGAGTTCTTCCAATCAATGCAAGCCAAGGACTATATTTCCAAAGGTGGCCTGGACTATGCAAAAAAGGCTTTGGAAGAAGCCTGGGGACATAAAAAAGCAGAAGAAATTATTCAGAAAGCAGAAGCAGCCACCAAAGTCAGCGCTTTTTATCTTCTTCAAACTGTTGATGACAAACAGTTACAAAATTTTCTACAAAATGAGCACCCCCAAACAGTCGCCCTCATTCTGGCCAATATCAATCCGAAGAAGGCTGCTACAATCTTATCTGAACTTCCTGAAGATCAGCAAACAGAAATTTCCTACCGTCTGGCAACCATGGAAAAAACATCCCCCGAATTGATTAATGATATTGAATCAGCATTGAGAGAACAAATGGGCTCAGTATTTGGTCAGGAAGTCAGTAAAATGGGTGGCTCAGAAGCAGTTGCTGAAATACTTAATTCCGCCTCCCGATCAGCAGAAAAAACAATTTTATCGGACATTAAAGAAAAAGATCCCAAACTGGCCGAAGATATCAAAAGTAATATGTTCCTCTTTGAAGATATTGAAAAACTTGCCGATTCTGCCGTCCAAAGGATTAACAAAGAAACTGACTCCCAATCCATTGCTCTTGCACTCAAGGGTGCTACTCCATCTTTAAAGAAAAAATTCCTCAAAAATATGTCCAAACGTGCTGCTGATATGCTTGAAGACGAATTACAATATCTTGGGCCCGTTCGAGTAAGAGAAGTCGAAAATGCCCAAAAAGGCATCATCGATGTCATACGAAATCTAGAAGAATCAGGAGAGATAAGACTTAATCGCGAAGACGAAGAGATCATAGAATGAAAACCCTCAAATTAAACCTTGAAGATCCTGTCACAAATCTAACCTCAGAACAGGAATCAGATCCTTCATCGCAAACTAGCGGAGATTCAGCAAATCGACCCAGGACAGCAGCGGAATACGAACAGGAAATCGAGCAATTGCAAAATCAGATCAAAATGATGGAAGAATCTCTCCAAAATGCCCGTGAAGAGACCTTTCAAGCTGGTGTAGAAGAAGGCAAAGAGCAGTCTCAGGTAGAGTTTAAAAAACTTGAAAAAAATTATCGCCAAAAATACAAAAATATGTTTGAATCTCTGGAAAAAAAACTTGATGATACTCTGCACAATATGACTGAGCCTATTTTAGAATTGGCTTATACAATTGCTAAAAAAGTCATTGAGCGAGAATTAGAGCACAAAGACGATTACAAACAATATTTAGAAAAAATGATCAACAAATATATAACCGAATTTATAGATCAGGGCGAATTAACAATCCATATTCCATCTGAAAAAATACCAGATATATCGATTGAAAAATTGAATAGCGAACTTACTTCCCAGAGTAAAGTTCATCTCATTGAGAACACTGAATTAGAGCCGGCTGACTGTATTCTGGAGACACATGACTTAAAAATTGACGCCCGAATCAACAGGCAATTAGAAAACCTACAAACCCAAAATGATAATATATAATGGTAATTGCTAATAATCTACAGGAACATGCCGACCAAATTGATGAAACTGACTCTGTCCTTACTATCGAAGGTAAGGTGTCGAAAGTCATCGGTCTGATAATTGAAGCCAGTTTGCCTGATGGCACGATGGGAGAATTGTGTAAAATCAGGACTCGAACTGGTGACTTCATTCGCGCTGAGATTGTGGGCTTTCGTCAGGACAAGGTTCTGCTCATGCCTCTTGATGAAACAGTAGGCATTTCACCGGGAAGTACAGTTACCAGAAGTCCCAAGCCCCTTTCTATTAAAGTTGATGATAAAATTTTAGGCAGAGTCATCGATGGTCTTGGGAATCCTATTGATGGTAAGGGGCCTGTCAATGCTGAAGATGAACAGCCAGCCTATAATGATTCTCCCAATCCTATGACTCGCCAGCGAATCACAGAACATTTAACAACCGGAATTCGCGCTATAGATGGACTGACAACAATTGGTAAAGGTCAAAGAGTTGGACTCTTTGCTGGAAGTGGCGTTGGTAAAAGTGTTTTATTAGGTATGATTGCTCGCTATGCAGAAGCTGATGTGAATGTTATTGGATTAATTGGGGAACGGGGTCGCGAAGTTCGGGAATTTATTGAACGGGATCTCGGAGAAAGCGGATTGAAAAAATCTGTGGTGGTAGTTGCTACTTCCGATCAGGCCGCCATGGTACGGGTTAAAGCAGCCCTGATCACAACTGCTATTGCTGAATATTTTCGGGAACAGGGAAAATCGGTGCTCTTGCTCATGGATTCTCTGACTAGAGTTGCCATGGCCCAAAGAGAAATCGGGCTGGCTGCAGAAGAGCCGCCAACCACTAAAGGCTATACTCCATCTGTTTTTGCTCTTCTCCCCCGCTTACTGGAAAGAGCAGGAACTGATAAACATGGTAGCATTACCGGACTATATACAGTCCTGGTCGAAAGCGATGATCTTGATGAACCAATCAGTGACGCTGCTCGCTCTATTCTGGATGGTCATATTGTACTCTCCCGTTCTCTGGCTACAAAAGGCCACTACCCGGCTATTGATGTTCTGGAAAGTGTCAGCCGTCTAAAAAATGACATTACTTCCGATGAACAAAAGCACTATGCTCAGAAAATTCTGGAAACTCTAGCAATCTACAGAGATAACGAGGATTTGATCAGCATTGGCGCATATCAAGAAGGTAGCAATCCAAAAGTTGATAATGCTATCAACAACATTGAAGAAATTAATGATTATTTAAGACAGGATATTTACGAGTCCATCGACTTTAAAAGCAATCTTGAGCATCTCCAGGAACTGGCTGATAAAATTGGATAAGCAGATATGTCAAAACAGTTTAAATTTTCATTACATCGCGTCTTAAAATTCCAAAGTGATAAAGAAGATCTGAAGGCTACAGATCTGAGTAAATCCAAACAACAGCTCAAACG
>Ga0102934_1000413_pt1 | contig 28359 bp, 24 predicted proteins | sample SalPonR2_A_D1_MG_FD_78175 | JGI IMG/M metagenome (GOLD analysis project Ga0102934, IMG submission 78175) | Salt pond soil microbial communities from South San Francisco under conditions of wetland restoration - Salt Pond MetaG R2_A_D1_MG | ecosystem: Environmental > Aquatic > Marine > Intertidal... | reverse complement strand
TTCCATTGATAAGAGTAATTCCGTCGGGCAGCGGGTTTTCCTGCACTAGGCTTGTCCACAGATCGTGGGATACAGTTTCCCCTTCAATTAAAATGGCAGGCCGGGGTTCTACTGCTGAGTTTTGGGCCCACATAAGCAAGAGTGGGGTGAGAATCAGAAAGAGAAGTAATGTGAGTGTGGTTTTAGGTTTCATTGGAATTGTCGGTGTTGTCCGAGGACAGGAGTTTAAGGATTGAGGTATCTTTAAAACGGCTTAATGCGGTGTTGCTGAATTGTGTAACAATAGTACTTTCGGGTGTTTCTGTCTCTTTTTCTTGCTCGTAAAGATGAAGCTCCGGCCCCCAAAGGGCTTCTAATACCTCTGCCATATAAGTATGGGCTAATTCCTTTTGAGGTAAAAGGTGGGGATTTGCTGAGGGGGATCGAAATAGTAAGCCCTGCTGCTCAAAGCGATGGACGTATTTTTCAAGGGTTTTTGTGGGGATAGAAAAATGGCGAGATAGATCCTGAAGGCGGGTAGGGGGCTTGCCATTTAAAAAGCGGGATGCAATGTAGAGGTAAATCTGCAGTCCAGTAAGTAATTCCCTACGCGGTGATACTTCTTTTTCGGAATATGCATCGGCAAAATTATCCCTGTGTTGGTGTACATAAGTAATTTCTGCCGCTGCAAAAATAATGAGCCAGTTTAATGCAAGCCAGACCAGAAAAATTGGAATAGCGGCCAGTGAGCCGTAGATTATCGAGATGCGCATGACGTAGTTTGTGCCGTCTATAAACAGAAAACGGGCTATTTCCCATAAAAGAGTGCCCGTTGCAGCACCAAGCACGCTGCTGCGAAAAGAGACTTTTGCTGAAGGGACTGCAAACACCATCAGCCAGATAACTATAAAGGTAAAAAGAGTGGGAGCTGCCTGTAACAGTACTTTCATCACAGCCGAAAAATCGGGGTAGCCGGAGGCAAAATTTTGAAGATTAATGCTGAGAGTGAAACTGGCTCCTACTAAAAGGGAGCCGATTACAATTACCGCCAGATACATCATAAACTTGCGGATAAAACCTACCCGTGAGGCGCTGGCCCAAATGGCATTGATATTGGTACTAATGCCGTTTAACAAAAAGATAGAGGTGATGGCGAAAATCAGAAGCCCTACAACCCCCAGGGCACGGCTGTTTTCTATGAACCTTTCGATATATACAAGGGCCGATTCAGATTGGGTAGGAATAAGAAAGCGGAACAAGAAATCTTGAAGCTGTGTTCTTACTGTTTCGAAAGCCCCGAATCCGGTTAGTAAGGAAAAAACAAAGGCAGTAAGCGGTACCAGTGCTAACAGGGTAGAAAAGGCAAGGCTGCCGGCCCTCAGAATACAGTTATCGTTGTCTAACTCCTTCCAGAAAAACCGAAGAAAATGTAAGACCCGTTGTGTGTAATGCGAAAGAAAAGTGCGTACGGAAATATACTTATTTTGCATCGCTGCTAATTATAAGTAAAAACTAAAAAAAAGCAAAGGTGGCTACAGTTATTCTCATTTTGGATAGTGTAATTACACTATCCAAAATGAGAATGCCCGCACACACTGAGATATATAAAACTTTGTAAAGCAATTGATGCGAATTCTAAATCTGGAAGTCTTTTGACTTCCAAATTTAGAATCGCAAAGGTGGGTAAGAACCACCTTTGCATATACTTTATTCGGTATACACTACCGGCTACTTTCGAGTAACTTCCGGATTACCAAAGCTTACAGCTAAGCTATTGGTTCTTAAGGAAATAAATTTCCCTGATTTTGGTGCTTCATCTAGATAAAAACGAACATAGGTTCCCGGGCGGGAGGGGTCCCACACCTTAACCATGCCGGTATTCCCGTTTACCTGGATTTTAACCGGAACTTTTAACTGCATATTTTCCGCGGTTAAAACGGCGGGATTCAATGCAACATCGTATCCATCCAGCAGTTCCATATGGGTATCTGAATAACTGCGGTACACCTGGCCGCGGAAGCCGGCTTTTCCATAAGTGGGATCTTCATCATAATTGAGCCATAGGAGGTAGGATTCGCCGTTTCCCCAGGATTTGCCCTTATGCGCATCATCTACAAAAAGCTGAATTCCAAAACCGCCCATACGGTCGGACAAACCACCGGCCTCATAACGAACATCGAAGTTATACTCCATCAAACCCCTCTGTGGAGCGGGAAAGTTAATTTTTGCAAGGTGTTCTTGGGTATCCTGTTGGTACAAACGATTACTGCGTAGTTTCCAACCGCCGTATGCTCCAAAGTCAGACATATCGCTGGAAAGTGCTTTGCCGACTACGGATGTTTCTGAAAATGCCAGCCCAGCCCCTGCAAATAAAAGCAGAAGGACCATTGTGATTGAGATGGTTCGTTTCTTCATGTTTTACTCCCTGATTGATTTTAAATTGGAATTAAGTAACTCCTTTTAATAGCAAAACAAGTGAAGAATCTTCAGGTTACACAAAAAAAGTGCTATTATAGAGCTCCATGAACAATAATGACACTATTATAGAGAAACTAAAGCAAGATCCACAGTTTTCCTCTCAGGTGAGTCGCTGGCACACCCTGCCTATGCGCGAAGGACTATATAGTCCGATTCCCGATGATCTCTCCCCAAAGCTGCAGGAGTTGTTGAATACAAGGGGCATCGAGCACATATACAGCCACCAGCAGGCTGCCTACCAGGCTGCGCGGCGGGGAGAGCACGTGGTAGTTGTCACCCCCACGGCCAGTGGAAAAACACTAGCATACAACCTGCCTGTGGTGCAGACCCTGCTGGAACACGCCGAAATGCGGGCGTTCTACATGTTTCCAACCAAAGCCTTAAGCCAGGATCAGCAATCGGAGCTAAACGAGATTGTGTTAGGAGGCGCCTTACCCTTAAAGGTGGCCACATATGACGGCGATACTCCCCAGTCTCTGCGGGTATCGGCGCGCGAGAGCGGCCGGATTGTAATATCAAATCCGGATATGCTCCATGCAGGGGTACTTCCAAATCACCCTAAGTGGATTAAGTTTTTAAGCAATCTTAGGTATATCGTGATTGATGAAGTGCACACTTATCGGGGTATTTTTGGTTCGCATATGACCAACCTGATTCGGCGGCTTAAGCGTATTGCAGAGTTTTACGGCAGCTCTCCCCAGTTTATCCTCTGCTCAGCTACTATTGGAAATCCAAAGGAGCTGGCGGAACAGATAATCGAGGAGCAGGTTACCCTGGTTGATCAAAATGGGGCACCCGCCGGGGAGAAGCATGTGGTGTTGTACAATCCGCCTCTGGTGGATGCCGTTCAGGGTATCCGGCGGGGAGTGGTGTTAGAGGCGAAAAATATTGCCCTTGCCTTTCTGCGTCGGAATATAAAGACAATAGTATTTGCCCGATCACGATTAAGAACCGAACTGATAGCCTCGTATATAAAGAAAGCCGTTAAAAACATGTACACCGATAACGAGGGATTACGCATAGAATCATACCGGGGGGGATATCTTCCTAATGAACGGAGGGAGATAGAGAAGGGCCTTCGAGAGGGGCGGATACACGGTGTTGTGTCGACCAATGCCCTGGAGCTGGGGATCGATATAGGGGCTTTAGACGCTGCGGTTCTGGCTGGTATGCCGGCCTCAATCGCATCTATTTGGCAACAGGCTGGGCGGGCCGGGCGGCGGAATAATATGTCGATAGCGGTTCTCATTGCATCGGCGGCACCTACCGACCAGTTTTTAGTACAGCATCCGGATTATTTTTTTGGGCGCAGCCCGGAATCAGCCTGGATAAATCCGGACAATTTGTATGTGCTGATTGATCACTTAAAGTCCGCCGTATTTGAGCTTCCCTTTACAGAGGGTGATACCTTTGGAAAGACCTTGAAGCCTGAAGAGATCGAAGACCTGCTGAGTTATCTGGAAGAGGCGGGTACCCTGCGGAAGAGTGCCGGCCGATGGTACTGGTCCGGTAGGGGGTACCCTGCCGAAGAGGTCAGTCTGCGGACAACCTCACCCCGTAGTGTGGTGATAATCGATACAACCGGCGGCAAAAATGAGGTAATCGGAGAGATGGACGTACCCTCGGCCAAGGAACTTCTGTTTCCAAATGCAGTTTATCTGCATCGGGATCGACAGTATGTATCCCTTGAGCTTGATATCGATAACCTCAAATGCTATATCAAAGAGTCTCAGCTCAATTATTACACCGATTCGGTGGTGAAAACGGATATCAAGGTACTGGAGATAGATAACAGTGAAGCCTATCCTGATTGCCGGGTGCTAAGCGGGGATGTTTTGGTACGCAGTCAGGTAGCAAAATATAAGAAGCTCAAGTTTGGAACCCATGAGAACCTCGGATACGGGGATATTCATCTGCCGGAAGAGGAAATCCATACGCGGGCGGTACTGCTGGCTTTTGATGATGCTACTCGTGCCGCCGCTGCGATGGAGGTGGTGGATCCTGAGATCCGTGAGCATGTAATTGCCCACATCGGCACACTCATAAGAAATATTGCACCTGTATTTCTGCTTTGTGAGCGCTCGGATATTGGTATTGCGGAGCGTATTAAGGATCCTTTTACAGAAGTTCCAACTATTTATGTATATGACACGGCTCCCGGGGGAATTGGCCTATCCGAGGGTTTTGCAGAGAAGCGGATGCAGATACTCAAGGCTGCCTTCGAAGTACTTAGCCAGTGCCCCTGTGAATACGGTTGTCCCAGCTGCATCGGGCCGGACGAAGGAACGACGGAGTTAAACAAAAAACAGGCGGTGATCGAGTTTTTCAAAATATGGCTGGGGTGATTGTCCAACAGCTCAGCACAGTTATCAGAATTGGAGGTTGAGAATACGTGGCAAAATTGTCCGGTAGACTGCAGCAGATGAGGGAAATGCGCGAGGCCGGCGTAACCGGTTCTTCCGACGAGATATCTAAAGTAGAAGAAAAATCGCCCCATAAACAAGAAGCCCCTTCACCCTTACCATGGCCGGGGTGGAGTGCGGTTGCCCCTTACGTATGGCAGCGCAGCTTGGTCTTGCCATGCCCATTGGAGAAGCAGCATGTTGAAGGACTGTTGTTAGAAAATTCAAGTCTGATTCCCAAGCTGGAGTTTTATGATTTCGAAACTACTGGTCTTTCTGGGGGGGCCGGTACCATTATTTTTCTAGCCGGTTTTGGTCGGATAGAAGGGGAACAACTGCATATCGAACAGATATTGTTGGTGGACTATCCCGGTGAGCCGGCCTTTATAAGGGCCTTGTTGCCGTATCTTTCAGCAGACAAACTATTTGTTTCTTACAACGGAAAAGGTTTTGATCGGCATATGTTGCTGAACCGCCTACGGATTCATGGCTACCACAACGCCGATATGCCGCGGCAGCTTGATTTGCTATATCCGACTAGAAAAATTTGGGGAAAGTCCTTAGAAAGATGTAATCTGGGACGTATTGAAGAGTTTGTGCTTAATATTAATCGTGACGATGACATTGAGGGGGCGCTCATTCCCGAGTGTTATCAGGAGTTTCTCAGAACGCAGGATGATGGCTGTATGCGACGCGTAGTAGCCCACCATGTGCAGGATATAGCATCCTTGGCAGAACTGCTTTTCCATATTGAAGAAACAGCAATGGATCCGGAGAGTTTGTCCGATGGGCAGGCCAGGCTGGGGCTTGGATTGTTAATGCTGCAAATCAATGAGGCCAGAGCAATTTCAGTCTTGGAAGCGGAATTATCTGCAGGGAATGAGGCGGCCGGCCGGATTCTAGTTCCCTTCTATAAACGCCGTCGTCAACTGACGGAATTAAGAGAAGTCTTAGCTAAAATGAGGGCTCTCCGGGCGGGATATTTTCAACTGATTGAAACCGCAAAAATCCTTGAGCATGTTGACAAGCAACCAAGAGCAGCATTGAGCCTTATACAACCTCTCCTGCAGCAACGTTCGTTGCTGTCAAAGGTGAATTTTAACGAGTTACAACATCGCCTGCAGCGCTTAAAACGGAAAGCAAGTGCGATGTGAGATTCTCTCACTATGCAAATTATGAAAAGTAAATTTTGAAAGAATCTCAAGAATCCAAAAATCTCTGATACAGCTTCACATAATGATCTGCGGAATCTTTCCAAGAGAAATGTGAGTTCATCGCATGGATCTGCATTTGTTTAAAATGCTCCGGGTGATCGTACCAGATTGATACCGCCCATTCGGTGGTATGAAAAATACTTTCCGGTGAGAGTTCATTGAACATAAAGCCGGTGCCCATTCCGGTGTCCTTGTCATAGTTTTCGACAGTGTCCGCAAGGCCCCCTGTTGCACGGACAATCGGCAGGGTGCCGTAACGGAGGGAGTAAATCTGGTTCAAGCCGCAGGGTTCATAACGGCTGGGCATAAGAAAAAAATCAGACCCCGCCTCTATCTGGTGGGCGAGGGAATCACTGAAAGTTGTCTTTACTTTTAAGTTCGGAAGCTGGCGCTGGAGATTCAGCAGTTCCTCTTCGAGCCACTCTTCTCCGGTCCCTAAAATCACTACTTGTATCGACATCTCCCGGCATATCCGCTTTAATGCTCCCCGATGAGGATCGCACAGCTCGTAAAAGCCTTTCTGAGCGGCAAGTCTGCTTACCAAGCCGATCAAGGGTACTTCTGCATCTATCGATAGTCCGACCTTTTTTTGTAGATGCGCTTTTGCGGCCGCTTTTCCAGTAAGATCATTGGGTGAATATGATTGAGGTAGGTGAGGATCGTTCTTTGGATCCCATTCAGCATAATCGACCCCGTTCAAGATGCCATAGAGGGATGCACTGCGTTCACGCAGGAGCTGTTCCATCCCGTGGCCGAACTCTTCAGTTTGTATCTCTTTGGCGTAGGTCGGCGAGACTGTGGTGATTGCATCTGCGTTCAGAATACCGCATTTCATGTAGTTAAGTGCTGTTTCGACTTTCGGTACTTCCTGGCTGCAGGTTTCCCAGCTGAGTTGGGTGGTGTGAAGATCATGTTTCGAGAAGATTCCCTGGTAACCGATGTTGTGAATTGTAAAAATACCGCGACTGTGTTGAAACTCAGATTCCGACTCGAACTCCCGCAAGTAAGCATTTACTAGGGCTGTCTGCCAGTCGTGACTGTGGAAAATATCTGGAACCCAGTTGATGCTCCGACAAAGCGGAAATACCGCCCGGCTTAAAAGGGCAAACCGGTAATGGTTGTCACGATAAGTATGACTTCCGCTTTCCCCGTAATAGCCGACTCGGGTTGAGAAGGCGGGATGTTCGATAAAATAGACCGGAACCTCTGAGTTTGGAAAATAGCCTTGGAGTACTTCGCACTTTTCCTGCGTAAACCGGATGGGGACAGAAATAGTTGCTACAGCCGGTGTGAGCTTTTCTGTAGAAATAGAGGCATACCTGGGTAGTATCACTCGTACATCATGACCAAGGAGAGACAACTTTTTTGATAAGGAGTTGACAATATCAGCTAAACCGCCGGTTTTGGCAAAAGGAACTGCTTCACTTGCAATCATACATATTTTCATAATTACCCCGCTTAATCTATTCTAGTATAGGATATCTGATAACGGCCTATTATGTCAAAATTTAAACGGCGGTAAAGTTGAATGGCCGAGGGGTTGCTAGTTCGGACAAACAGGACTGGAGTTCTGTCCGAGACCTGGATCTCTTCGATCAATCGGTGCATAAGTGCCCGGGCAACGCCATGTCCGCGGTATTCGGGTGTGGTAAAGACCCCTCCAATCTGGGTATGATTGATACCGATGGCGTTTGTTCCTGCTTTGGATATAGGAACTCCATTGATGCTCGCAAACAGAACCTTTTGGCTTTTTACGATTTTACGAAAGTGAAGCATATATGCGGCGGTATTGAAGCGCTCCGGATGCACTACTACCTCCTCATACTGATATGCCTTTTCAAGGGGAAATATGTGCTTTATTTGTCTTTCTGTGAGGTGGTGTATTTGGATTTTTATCGGTATCGATAGTGGTGCGAGAGGACGTTGTTTTGGTCGAAGCATCAAATAGTGTGAGCGGAAGGTATCTATTGCTTCGTGAAGATGGGGTTCGTATTGCTTTACGGTACTTTCCATTCCTATCACGCAGTAAATTCTTCGAACGTACCGGTAAATTTGAGTGAGCAAAGGCAGCAGTTGGTCTGCAGTTAGTCTTATCCCCTCTTCATGGACTGGAATTACAAGTCCCTTTGACGTAATCAGCACCGCCGCACGGACCATAGAGCTATCGTAAGCCCCAATAACTCCATGAGAGTGTGGTGGAACATCTTTTCCAATATACAGTGCCGCCTCCCGGGGCGGTGGTAATTCCGGGCGGTTATTGCTCAGCAGTCGGGAAGTAAAATTAACACACAAGTACTCATGGGGCAGAATGAATCGGATGAGTTCATTAAAATTATCCTGAGTAACCCGTTGCCATATCACGGTTATTCTTTTTTTTCTCCATGTATAAAGATAGGTACCCGTCCATTGGCGGGTATCATCCCTTTAAGTGCGGCAAAACCGGCGGTGAAGGAATCGCTCCCGGTGCCGTAAATGGCTAAGGCTGTATCTATCCAGGGAATTGTGCGCAGGTATACTGGAGTAAGGACCGAGAGTACGATAACTTTTGCGTCGACATCTTCAAGGCTGCGAAGAACTTCGGCACTGTTTGGGTTGGCAAGACAGAATATAATGGTATCGTAGCGGGATGCACGGGATTTTAGCTCTGAAATATGCTGCTCGTCGGCTATGTAGAAGGGTGAGTATGGATAGTAGTAGGTGTCGGCTTTCGGGTAATATCTGCGTCCTACAGAGAGAAAAGTATTCAGTTGGCCGGCTAACAGAATTTCGTTGTTTTCTCCGGATATAGGGATATTTCCGTCATTGATTATAGAAACACTGCGACCAGCTTGGTTAAAAAAGAATTCCCGGCTGGCTTGCGAGGGAATAAGATCGGCTATTGCTGCCGGATCGGGGTTTAGAGGAACCGCTTTAGGACCCTTTAAATAGCGAAGTTTTGTCAACAATACTCTACGCACGGAATCCTCAATCTGGGTTCTAAACTTAGGGCTTTCTTGTAATTCTTTGTATAAAATGTTCCAAGTCTGCTGATACATATCAAAATCATGTGAAATCATAATCATGTCATTGCCGGCTTTTAAAGCCTGGAAACATGCTTCTGCAATACTATTTCCATTTTGCAGTGCACCGTGCATACGCATATCATCGGTGATTATAATACCCTGAAAACCCATTTCTTCCCGTACTAACTGGCGTAAGAAGTAGGGTGATAGAGAGGCCGGGATATCCGCATCGATGATTTCCGGAAAAGAGAGATGGGCGCTCATAAGTCCGGGTAAATCTTCTCGAAATAAAAAGCGGTACGGCAACAGGTCTTCTTCCCACAGGGTATTAAAATCACTATGAATTACGGGTAACGTGCCATGGGAGTCTTCGGTGGCCTTTCCATGCCCCGGAAAGTGTTTGGCCGTACATACGATTCCGCTGTCTTCCATGCCATGATAATAGGCCACTCCAAGTTGAGCAGTGGTTAATGGGTCTGCTGCAAATGCTCGCGGACCGATCACATGGGCGTTTGCATTTCCATAGACATCGACTGTGGGAGCAAAGTTCATATTGATGCCTAAAGTTCTGAGCTCTTTACCAATGTACAGACCGGTATAATAGGCATCGTAGGGAAGCCCAGTGGCACCAATTGCAAGATTCCCGGGGGTAATAGATGTTTCTCCCTTTATATGGCGTACCCACCCCCCCTCCTGGTCGGTCGCAATAAACAGAGGTATCTGCAGCCTACTTTCCGTTGCGGCACTTTGTAGGACTCCAACGCTTTTGGCAAGTTCCTGCAGGTTCTCCGCATTCCAGCCGAATATTTTAATTCCCCCGATATGCTTGTTCTTAATCCACTCTAAAATTTCCGTGGAAGGGGAACGGCCAAAATAGCCTAGAATGAACACCTGTCCCAGGAGTTCATCATCACTCATTGAAGCAAGTAACCGGTTGGCATGTTCTTTGAGGGCTTGGGTGTTACTATAATCACTAGAGGGGGGCGAAAAAAAATGAGGAACCGACCACACCAGGCCGGCTCCACTTATGATTGTAAAGAAACTAATGGTAAGAAAAAAATGTCTTAATAAAGATGCTCTCTGCACCATTTGCGCCTGCTAAAAAAGAAGTTTATTCGTATGCTTCCCCTTTTATAGCATCGATTCGCTGGGACGCGCAATGGGTGGCGATTGCGCCTTCACCTGCTGCTACTACTAGTTGCCGAAATGGAGATGAACGCACATCACCAGCTGCGTACAAACCGGTATTTTCAGTTTCCATATTCTGATCGGTAACAATATACCCAGCTTCATCTTTCTTCACATCAGGTACAAGTGAAGTTTGGGGAATTGAACCAATAAATACAAAGACTGCATCCATCTCTTCTTCATAGGTTTCGCCGCTGGTGTTATCTTCCAATATAACCCCTTCGACCTTCATTCCGCCCTTGATCTCGCGAATTTCGGTATTGTAGCGAACTTCAATATTCGGATTTTTGATTACACGTTCGGCTAAGGATCGCTGTGCCCGTAGTTTATCCCGGCGATGTATCATGATGACCTTGTCGGTTAAGTTAGCCAGAAAACTGGCTTCGTCACAGGCAGCATCTCCGCCGCCAACTACCATCATTTTTTTATTTTTGAAAAAGGGGCCGTCACAGGTGGCACAGTAAGAGACTCCGCGGCCGGCAAACTCTTTTTCTCCAGGCACATTGATTTTACGGTGCTGCGCACCAGTAGTAAGTATTAGCGAATAGGTAGTATATGTACCTTTGCTGGTTTCAACTGTGTAGATTTCACCCTCTTTAGAAATAGATTTTGCTGTTCCTATCAGAAAGTTTGCCCCAAAGTTCTTGGCTTGGTTTTCTAATAGCATAGCAAATTCAGCGCCATTAATTGGCTCGGGAAAGCCTGGGTAATTCTCTAAATCTCCGATAATAAGGCACTGCCCGCCGGCGGCCATTTCTTCAATTACCAGTACATCCAGATTGGCCCGGGCTGCGTATTGAGCAGCACTAAGACCGGCAGCTCCACCGCCGATTATGATCAGATCCTTATCAACTTGCATTCGTATCCTCCTTAGAATAGTGACGACTTTAGTGTTTTGTTCGTGTGCTGCTAATATAAGAAAACTTTTATCTAGAATCAAGTCAGATGTGTATTACAAAGTAAAACCAAGAAGAACAACTCAGTACAATCGATCGAGTTAACTGTTTTATTAAACTCTCAATAATCTAGGCCGATGATAGAAACAGGAGTATATAAGGATGAAAACGGTGGTACATCTATCACACATTTTACAGCAAGAAGTTGATGGTTTCACCTCTGCCATCGAAAGGGCTGAGACCATTCGCACCAGCATTTTTCGTCATGACTGGAAACAGCTCACTGAGTCACTGGAGAAGATGGAGAAGCTTTCGGGATATTTGACGGCTCTTGAGAAAGAGAGGATGCATGTATTTGAAAAACTTCGGAATGAAGTGGAAGCCGGGCCATCTGCCGGCTTTTATACTGTAGTGGTTCAGCTGCCGAAGGATGAGCAGGATCTGGTGTCCGAACTATTTAGAAAGCTTAAAAGTCAGGTTTTGCAGCTTCAAGGAGTAGTGTGGTCGATAGATGCGTATACGCGCAGTATTTCAACTACCATCTACGATATTCTCCAAGAAATCTTTCCGCATAAGCGGGGAACAATGTATTCAAAAACGGGTAAAAAACGCAGTACCGATAATGATCCGTTGGTAGTAAACCACCAGCTTTAAGCGGTAAGGAGGTGCCGAATGAATTCAACTTTTGCGGGAATTGAAATGGGCAAACGAAGTCTCGTTACCCACACTACAGCAATGTCCACCATTGGACATAACCTCGGAAACGCCGCAAAGGACGGTTATAGCAGGCAGCGTGTAGAGATGAAAGCATTTGACCCGATTTATATGCCGGGATTAAACCGGGAGGAAACCGCCGGCCAATTAGGCCAGGGTGTTACTGCCGATAAAATAGAAAGAATCCACGATGAAATTCTCGAAGGCAGGATTGTAAAGCAGGCCAACGGTGAGGGATATTGGAAAACCCGAGATAAATATGTGCTTATGATGGAGCAGGTTTATAACGAACCGGGAGATATTTCGGTGAGGGCTCAGATGGACCAGTTCTGGGACTCATGGCAGGAGCTTTCCATGTATCCGGAACAGACTTCCGCGCGGCATTCTGTGTTGGAACGCGGTAAAAGCTTAATAAATAGCATCCACCGTCGCTATGAGGGGCTAAGCGATATTAGAGATATGCTGGAGCAGGAGGTGCAGGGTACCGTTCAGAGAATCAATTCCACCCTCGCCGAAGTATCAGAAATTAATAAGCAAATTGTAAAGATAGAAGCGATGGGGGATAACCCAAACGACCTGCTTGATCAACGCGACCGCTTAGTAACAGGGCTTTCATCCTTGGTGGATATATCAGTTAGTGGTCGAGATCCGGATGAATTTACCATTCACAGTGGCGGTATGCACCTGCTGCAGGGTCGGGTTGCTAATTATCTCTCCGCAGAACCGAATACTCAAAACGAAGGCTATTCGGATGTGGTGTGGCGCGAGAGCGGGGAGGAGTTTCTGCCTCGTGGTGGTGAACTGGCAGGGTATCTTGAATTGAGGGACAATGATGTTCGAGAGGAAATCCAGGGGCTGGACATGATGACAATCAATTTTACTGATATGGTAAATAGTATTCACCGTGATGCTTATGGTAAGAACGGGCAAACCAACCAGGATTTTTTTACTGAATGGCCCTTCGTAAACAATGTGTCGGGAAATTACGATAGAAGCGGGGATGGGGAATTTGATTCAACCTACCTGTTTCGGATAACCGGAAGCAACAGTTTGGACCCGCAGCAGCAAATCGGTTTAGAAGGTACCATTTCACTGTCGGGGCCTCAAGGGAATGTAGAAATTGACTATAACTCAACAGATACGGTAGAGGAGCTTGTAAGCCGCATTAACACCTCCGGAGCTGAAGTGGTTGCCCGTTTAGATCGAAATGGCAGGCTCAACCTAAAAGCTTCCCCAGCGGCAGAAGTGGAAAATCCTGATTTTGTAATACGTCATATTGAAGATTCAGGTCAGTTCTTAGCCGGGTATTCCGGAGTTTTAACTGAAAACGGTGCCGCAGGAGCTTACGATTGGGAACAGTCGGATGCGGTAATCGCACTCCGTGGTGAGGGGGTTGATTATTCAGTTGCTCCGCTTTCGCACCCGGCTGGGTGGACCGAACTTAACCCGTCAATTGCAAATGATCCGGACAGTATTGCTGCCGGTTTTGGGAAAAATGGTGATGTCGCAGATTCCGGTAGTGGCGATGCGGCTTTAGCCATTGCGCAGCTTCGTAATGGAGATGTGATGGTTGGCAAGTACAAAGGCTTCAGCGACTATTTTTCACAAGCCGTTACTAAGGTAGGTCTAAAGGGTGAGGCTGCCGATCGAGCCTACGAAACAGAGAAAGAAATTATGCAGGAGCTGAAAGGATTAAAAGATTCAATATCCGGAGTAAACATTGATGAAGAACTTTCTCAGATGATAAAATTTCAGCACGGGTATGCGGCAGCTTCTCGCTACATCTCGCAAGTAAACCAGATGCTGGATACTATCATTAACAGAATGGGAGTGTAGTTAGATGGAACGTATTAGTAGTAATATGAGTATTAACGACATGCAGTATCAGTTGAATAAGCGCAATAAAAGCATGTACGAGCTGAACAACCAAATGGCTACTCAAAGCAGAGTGAATAATTTGCGGGATGACCCTTTAGCAGCTGGGCATTCCACCAGGTATATGTCGAAGATAACCCATCTTGAGCGGTATGCAAAAAATGCGGAACGAATTACGAGTGAGCACCGGGTAGCGGAAGGGTACATGAAAAGTGCAAACAGCATTTTGCACCGTGTACGAGAACTAGCCGTACAGGGTGCCAACGACACTTATACTAAATCCGATAAACAGGCCATGGGCCAGGAAATTAATCAATTACTGAATGAATTAATTGAGATAGGCAATGCCAGAAATGCCGATGGGACAAGCATGTTCGGAGGCGATAAAACGTCAACCAGCCCCTATCGTGTGTTGAGTGGTACTATACCAGAGGCGGGCGGACAGGTAGTCACTGAGGTTGAATATCGAGGTTCAATTAAACCCTCGGTGGTCGAAATTGGACAAGGGAATTATGTAAAAAAGCACTTCTCCGGAAATGAGGTGCTTTGGGCGGAACAACAGCAAATATTTTCTGCGGTGAATGCGCAAAATTACGTGGTGGATACTGATACTTCAATTCGAATAGATGGTGAAGAAATTGGTCTAAATGCGGGTGATAATATCCACAATATTATAGCCAAAATAAACGATTCAAACGCCCAGGTAAAGGCAAATCTCGATCCGGTCAATAACTCGCTCGCACTAATAACGACTTCACCCCATCAATTGTATTTGCAGGACGGAGCAGAAGGAAGTGTATTGCAAGACCTGGGTGTAATCACCGATACTGGTAAAGCTCCTTTTAACGTCGCACCGGATGCAAACTCTTCCGGTGGTTCCCTTTTTGATATGGTTATTCATCTTCGCGACAGGCTTTATGCAGGGGATACAATTGATATAGGAGGTTCCGCACTTAAAGGAATTGACCTGGCACAGGACAAATTGCTCTCGAGTATGTCCGAGCTTGGAGCTCAGGACGAGAGAATGCAGGTAGCCCTACGTAGAATTGAGCATGAAGTGCCGGAACTTCAGGAACAGAACTCAAAAGAAGTAGACCTTGATTTTACTAAGGCAATTACCGATTTGAAAGAGCTAGAACAGGCTCATAAAGCAGCTTTGGGAGCCGCCGGCCGTATTATACAGCCAACGCTGCTCGATTTTCTTAGATAGATAGAGAGTTAGACAATAAGGATAGGTGAGGAAGTATGAAGGTTAATACAAAGCCGTACGGATTAATTGATGTAGATAATAGACAGAAGATCCATTTTCCCTACGGGTTACTGGGGTTTGAAAATCTGAAAAATTTTGTGCTTTTAGATGCACTGCAACAGCCCTTTTATTGGCTCCAGTCCATGGAAGTACAGGAAGTTGCCTTTGTACTTATAGATCCGACTATTTTCCGCCCAGATTATAACCCTGATGTATCACCTACAGACCTCGAAGCAATTCAACTGACCCCGGAGTCTAAAGATGATATGCTGATTTTGACTATTGTTACCATACCTGAAGAGCATCGTGAAATGACCGCTAACCTTCAGGGTCCACTGATAATAAACAAAGATCTGCATATTGGCCGGCAGTGCATAACAGAAAATGAGAACTGGAAAACACGGCATAAAATAATTGAAGAGTTGTCACAAGTAAGGAACTCTGCATGTTGATCCTTTCCCGTAAAAAAGATGAAAGTATCATGATCGGTGAGCAGATTGAGATCTCAGTGGTAGATATTAAGGGAGACCAAATAAAACTTGGTATAAAAGCCCCTCGTGATATAAAAGTGTACCGACAGGAAGTTTTTGTTGAAATTCAGAAAGAGAACCAGGCAGCGGCTAAAACAGGAACGGAGTTGCCAGAAATTGAACTGCTTTCTCAGTCTGGAGAGCGAAAAAATGTCCCCACCGAAATTTCTGCAGAAAACAAAAATGAAGAAATCTAATCTTTAAGCTGTGTAAAAAGACTATCAAATTTATCCTGAATTTTTACATAGACGTCAACTAAATTAGGATCAAAATGGGTGGCCCTCTGTTCAGTTATAATTGCAGTTGATTTCAGGTGATCAAAGGAAGGTTTGTAGCTTCGTTGCATACGTAGAGCATCGTACACGTCTGCAATAGCAACAATACGTGATGAAAGGGGAATCATATCGCCGGCTATGCTGTAAGGATAACCAGTGCCGTCCCAGCGTTCATGATGAAATAGTGCAATCTCTCTGGCCATTGAGTGGGGATAAGTACTCATGATATACGCGCCGTTAATGGTATGTTCCTGCATTATTTCCCATTCGCGTTTGTCCAAAGGGCCTTTTTTATTTAGGATATCGTCAGGCGTACCTATTTTGCCGACATCATGCATTTGAGCCAAGAACTGAATATTGTGGATAAACTCCGGACCTATATCGGAATTGATTTCATGATCAAATAAGTACTGTGACATTACTTTTGAATATTCACCGACCCTCTGAATATGGTTTCCGGTGTCGTTATCTTTAAGTTTAGATGCTTCGAGAAGGCTGAGGAATGTGTTATGCAGCAGTTCCTTCTGTTCCTTCGTTACATTGTCGAAAAAAGCTTGATATACTGTAGGCCGCGAGGATAGTTCAGTAAAAATTGGAATAATATTCACATTGAAAAGCTGGTCGAGCCGGCTGCGATGTATCGCCTGTATACGACCCCGATAACTGAAGTTTTCCTTATCGCTCTGTAGGGAATTAAAAATTATACCAATCTGTTCAGTGTTTAGATCATGTGGAAAATCCTGGGCCAAGCTTCTTGGAAACTGTCTGTCGGGTGAAATGAGAAGATTAGAGTAGGGTAAGTTTTCATAAAGAATATATAAATTCGATGTTAAAAGCACAGAGGGAAAGGTGTAAGTTTTCATTGCCTCTTGAAGATACTGTATTTTAGGGTGTGAAAGCAATTTTGTCGATTCTATAGCCTCTAATTCCATCGGTTTAGAGCTTGTTATTGCGGTTTCAGAACTCTCTATCTCCTCGAGCGATTCTAATTCCTCGATATCTTCAATATATGAGTCAGTATGGTCGTTGAAATTAAGGGAGTTTTTATTATTCATAGTCTTATATCGAGTTACCTCTTTTTTGAAGAGACATTTCCGCCTCACTTGGACGAATGTAGAGAGGTCCCTGGTTTTCAACATCAGCACCATTGCGTGCAAAGACGTTGATGCCCAACTTCAGAAGAGAGTATGTTTTTGGTGCAGCGTACAGGGGATCGATACTTAACCGGTTATTAGTTGTACCGGATAATGAGGGTTGGCTTGACTCAGCAGCATTTATTTGGGAGTAAAGTTGGAACATATGACCTGCATAGGGACCAGTAAGTAAAATATCCTGAAAGTTATTGAATAGATCTACGAGGTCGGCCGGAGGGATGTCGAGGATTTCTCCATCCTGTAGGCCATGTGTGTAAAAGGCAGCATACACCCGGTTTTTACGAGCATCCAGTAATGATAAGACCTTCTCAGCGTGTATTTTGCAGCTGTAAGCATATATATCGAGGCTAGGAACTGATACTACAGGAATCTGTGCACCGAAGCAGAGTCCTTTTGCAGTGGACATTCCAATGCGTAGCCCTGTAAAAGAGCCTGGGCCCTTTGCAACCACTATTAGATCTAAATCGTTTGCAGAGATTTTGCTTTTATTGAGTAAATACTGTACTTCGGTAAGCAAGTTCTCTGAATGATGAAGTCCCACATCTTGGTTAAGTTCAAAATATTGCTCCTCAGACTGCAAAGCTATACCTAAAAGGGATGTAGAAGTATCAATCGCTAATACCTTCAAAGTGTAAGTTCCTCCTGGATCCCTTCTATTTTTATATCACGCTCGGCAGCAGAGTCAATGCAAAAAGATATCGAGATGCAAGTGTCGGGTAAGAGCTGTTTAATTTTTTCTGCCCATTCTATTATTGAAACCCCGGTTCCATACAGCAGTTCTTCGGCACCTAAGAGCTCAAACTCATCTATACCGTTGATTCGATACAAATCCATATGGTATAAGGGAATCCGTCCCTCGTATTCAGAAATTAAAGTGTAGCTGGGGCTTGTGATTTCATCATCAATTTCAAGGGAGTCCGCGATACCCTTTACTATGGTAGTTTTGCCACAGCCAAGAGACCCATGGAGGGTAATTATATCTCCTGGAGTAATTTTAGATCCAATTTTTTGCCCCAGACGGATTGTCTCTTCTGCTGAGGCTGTGTGCAGCTGTTGCATTCCTAAAGTTTACCTTGCTTCTCTAAATGACGAATGTGTGCCTTAAGGGATTTTATTGCCGGTAAGAGAGGGTAATTGATCTTAGTTAGTATTTTTACGGATATATCAATATCACCGTTGGCAGAATGTTCTAAAGTAAACTCGACCGGACTCTCTTCTTGCTTCTGTGGTAGGTATTCAAACACCGCAGATCCCCTAAACTCATTTCGATAGTGTAGGGGAATGTTTTTTTTAGTGATATCTTTAATTTCAAGCACTTTCATAACTTAAAATGTAGGTTAAAAATGAATCCAGGTCAACACTGTGATTTCAGCAATTCTAAATTTGGAAGTCTTCCGACTTCTAAATTTAGAATTGAGGCTGTGATTTACAATAAAATGAAGAGTTGCGCCAAATGAAGGTACCACACAATCCAAAGCTACAACCGCGGGTAACGACGTTCCCGGGCTTGTTCAAAACTGTAAATAAAGCTGTTGATATGGTTCATATGGGACCGCGAGACTCTGGTGAACATAATATGCATAATGCCCCCGGTGGGATATGTTTTCGTCATTCCCATGACCTTTCCAAACACAGTCACCTTTTGGCGTTTTTCTGTTTCGAATTCTATCTTTAAGAGTTCCCCGCGATTTAACGGATAGGAACTGCGCATGGCACAGCCACCTGCTGATATGTCAATAAGCGTGGCCAAATTACCTCTATTTTTATCAACTATCGCTTTTCGGCTACTGTTTTTGCCAAAGCCTGAAGTAATTATGCGAATAGGATAGATATATGCCGGCCGTTCAATTGGTTTTCTACGGTAACGCCGCTGCTGAGCTTCCTTAATTGAATCACTGTGCTGCAGAAACACGCTTGATATCCCCCGGATTACGTTGTAACCAACAATCTTGGTATCAAATGAAAAGCTCTGTCCGTTGGGGCGCCAAAAGTATATTTGGGCCTTAGTCCATTTACGCCAGCGAATCTCTGTACTGGTTTTATCCTTAGGAACCTCGACTCCAAAACTTTTCTCCAGATTAGAAGTAATTTTTGTCTGATAGCGTACGTTATTAACCGACAGAGACACGGCTTGTCCTACCTTTAGCTGTTGTGACGATGAAGGAGGTTTAACTCCCTTTGTACTACGTTCAATTTTCTGCTTTATGCGGTAGAGTGTGAGCTTTTTGGCTTCCCGTAAATTTGCCTCAAGGCCGCTTTCTTCAATTTCATTTAGGGTTTTACGAAGGTTACTGTCTAGAGCCGGAGTATTGTTCAGTAGGGAGTAGGGGCTATAGACCTTGTTGCGACGGATTATGTCTTCTAAAGTAAGGGCCTCTTGGCGGGTAAGGCCCCGATTTGCAGCGTAACGACGAAACTTACGCTTATTAAACTTTGCCTTTTTCTTTCCGCTGCCTCCGCCTCCACCGGGTTTTGCCTGAGTTCCGCGCATACCGGCTATCACCAAGAATAAAACGAAGAACCCAAATACAGCAATTGCGATGATGGTAGAGGTCGTATCAGCTTGCTGTAAAGTCGGCATTACCTGGAGAATAAATAACTCCACCTATCAACCCTCACTTTTGTTTTGTGATTCTGTTCTAAAGTTATCTAAATTGTTCTCTATAGTAAAAATAAACTCCATCAACCTTTCTGTGCGTGGTGCGACTTCGTATTCCAATAAATCTCCGATTAGTACTGAATCTTTTGAATTGAAGGCATCCTCAAGTTCATGAAATATTTCATTCAATTCAGAGTAAAAAGTGGTGAAATTCTGTCCATCAACTTGAGTTTTTGAAAGGTCGGTGATTCCTTGGTTTTGCAAAAGACGGTACAAACGGATAAGTTTTTCTGAGATTTCAGTAAACTCAATAATTGAACCCATTGCCTGTTTATCTTTACCAGTCTGAAGGTATACAGAGACGTCCATCAATTGGGGAATAAGCGTCTTCAGACCTTCAGCTGTTGAGCGGAGTTCAGTAAGAGGTTGAGTTACCTCATTTATACGCGACTGGAGTATGATTAAAAGATTACTTAAGTAGTTAAGCAGTTGTTGCACCGCCGGCTTCATTTCGCCCTCTTTGATTCCAGAGGCCTCGACTAGTTTTTCCAACACCTGGCCGTATTCATTTTGGGAGCCCAATATTCGGTCAATATTGTTGACTATATAGGGAAGTTCATTTTTTAGGTCTTTGATAAGTTCACGGTTGTCAGATGCAAGGGCTCGCTGAAGTAGAGAGATGTATTGATAAAGGGTGTGAAGATCCTGTCCATACTGCTCCGTAGCGGAGAGAACTGTAATATCAAGGTCTTGCATTTGATCAATTGGCTGCTGCTTCCATTTTTCATCTTCCTCGCCGCTTGGAACAATTGTTATGCCGTCATACTCAATTGAGAAAATCTGATACCCAGAATTTTCAAGCCATGCATGTATACCATCAATAACGTCACCAAGAGTTTTTTCATTCTCCAGTGAAAAATCAATTGCTTTTTCATTTATGCTGATTCTCAAATTTAGCTCCTTGTTGATGCAGCGGCTACTGTGAATTATTTTGCTGTAAGCCTTCTATAGATCTTCTACTGTCTTCCAAATCTCCCAATGCACCTTCCATTCGTCCGTACTTGCGCTTTAGATCAGTCTCTTTATCTTCCAAACTCCGTTTGAAATCGTTAATTTCATCTTCTGTTTCATCGATCTGTCGTTCAATACTGCTTGTACGAGTATCAATTAAACCATTGTTGCGGGTGTAGGCATTCACAAAATTGCTAATTTCAACAGCTATACCTGAATCAACAACTAAATCTCCATCGGTATCTTGGCCAAACAGCTCTTTAATGGCCGGCAGGTGCTGGTCAATGGCCTCATCTAATTGAGATTCATCTACTTCCAGATATCCGCGTAGTTTTGATCGGCTTACCGTACCTGCACCGCCGGAGGCATTGGTAGAAATTCCCATCTGGCTCAGCATACTGAGTTCGCGACCGGCCGAGGTCTCATAGGCTGCACCGGCAATACGCTGTAGGCGGTTCTTTAGTTGCATAAAGCTGCTGTCACCGGAAAACATACCCAGTTTTTCGCGAGCCGCATCACGATCTTCGTCTTCAAAATAACTGATTTCTTCAATCACGCTCTCACGATTACTTGTAAGAATATTGACTTCTGTCAAGGTTTGATTGTAACTGCCTAAAAACTGGATAAGTCCATTCTTTATAGCTTCCTTATCCGGTTCTACATTGATTTCTACAGTTCTATCGGAAGAAATCTGGGGTGTAAGGGTTACACCGGGAATGACGTCGTCTATATTGTTGTTATTCCTCTCAATGGGTATTCCATTGACAGTAAGTTGTGCATTTTGAGCAGTTGATACCGGAAACTGGGGTTGAAATTCGCCTCTAGCTTCAGGATTCTCTATTCGAGCCTGACGTACAGTAATGCGACGACCTGTATTTGGGTTGTTCACATCAATAGAGCGCAAAGCTGTTCCTAAATCCGATAAGGGAATAGTTAGTTTCTGGGGCTCTTCAGTGTTCGTAAGCTCGGCAAGCTGCTGCCGTTCATTTAGTGAGAGCACTTGCAATGTTTCAACTGTTTCAGGCCTCTGCGGCGGTTCCCATGGAGGCGTTTTAACTTCTCCCGGAGCGTTCTGAACCTCAATTCCCTCGAGCTCAACCCCTCCTGCATCGGGAAGCTGAGGACCGGGAGGAGGGGAGGGAGCTTGATACTCCTCTTGAGGAAGTTCCTGTACCTGTATTTCAAGAACAAGCTGGAGGCTTTTTTCAGCTTGTATCGGAGGGCTTACTTGGATTTGAGCTGAAGTGCCCGGTGGAACCACTAAGTTACCTTCTTGCAGTTGAAAATCTTTTTTTAAGCGAGAAGATTCAATGCTCGAGGCAGTATCTGAGTTGATAGCTATATTCCGCTCACCTGTAGAGATTCTGGCCAGCAATCCGGTGGCCTCACCCATAGCTTGAGAATCCTTTAAGAAGGTGAGTTGATTGTCCGCACCGGTCTTGGTACTTTCGATAAGCAAAACGTTTGTTTCAGAAGTGTCTCGAATGAGCCTGGCTTCGATTATCCCTTTCCCCCGGCGGTTCAACCTACGAACAAAGTCCTCAATATCGCCGCCGTCAAAAGAGAACTCAACTTCTTGTTCTCCAACCTTGAAGGCATACTCACCTGATTTGATACTGAAATCAGAGCTTAAAGGGCGCGAACGAAAGGCATCATTTGAGGCGACTTGTTGGACTCCAATTTCCTCTATACCCTTTGAAGCGTTTCGGTCGGCACTCGCAGAAATAATTTCAGGGGCTGTAGAGTTAGCCACGTACTGTCTGAAGGGATTGTCAAAACTATAGAGACTTCGTGCGTTTTCCTGTAATGAACTGAGTTTACGATTTACTTCGTTCCAGACTTTCTTTTGCCGGTCAAAGGTTTCCTGACGATTTTCCATCCGGTTGAGCGGAACTTTTTCCGCCTCCATGATGGCATCTATCATTTTGCCGGTGTTATATTTACTGGACACCCCGGGGATACTGATATCAGACATTTCTCGCTACCTGATCCCCCGGTTAAAACATGGTCTATATCTCTTCATCAATCAGAAGTCCGATACTCTCACGCATACGTGAATGCAGACGCTGAAGTGCTTCCGGGGGAATCTCCTTAATAACATTATCGGTTTCGCCGTCAATGACCTTGACGATCACCTGGTTCGACTCTCTATTTATACTAAATTTGAGCCTTCTGTTAAAGATGCTGGTGATAGTGAGAATATCTTTTAGGTAAATTTCGGGATCTACGGTCTCTTTTCTTTTTTCCTTGGCCTTAGCCGCTGCCGCTTGCTTTTGTTGAGCTTCTTTTTGCGCATTTTGCACTCGAAACTCCTTCTGTTTCAAAGCTGCTGCAGTAAACTGCTTGTTCTGCGCACCTACATCATTTAAATGCAGTTCCATAATTACCACCTAATTAAAAAAGGAGGAGGGGCGCCGGGCCTCCCCCAAAATAGTAGATGAGAAAACGTCCAGAAATCTCATCTTTGCTTAATTGAACACTAGGTGTCTTACAGTAGTTGCAGTACCGATTGTGTCTGTGTGTTTGCCTGTGCGAGCATTGCTGTTGACGACTGAGTCAGAATCTGGTTTTTCATGTAGTTGACCATTTCAGAGGCCATGTCTACATCACGGATCTGTGACTCAGCAGCAGTAAGGTTTTCAGCTGCAATTGCAATACCATCGGCAGCTTTTTCAAAACGGTTTTGATACGCACCAAGGTTGGCACGTTGCCGTGAAACTTGCTGAAGGGCACTGTCGATTGAGCCGATTGCCATGTTTGCTGACTCAGGGTTTGAAATGGAAATAGTTCCTTCTTCACCCTGTGCTCCCTGCAGGCCGAGCGCCTGAGCAGTCATTGTTCCAATGTATACGCGTTCATTTTGGTCCATATTTGCACCAACCTGGAACTGCATTATCTGCCCACTTTGAGTATCCTCTGCAAATCCGCCGGTCAGCATATTCATGCCGTTAAACTGTGCGTGGGATGCAATCCGATTGATTTCATCAACAAGCTGAGAGACCTCAACCTGAATCTGCATGCGATCTTCCTGGGAGTAAATACCATTGGCTGATTGCACTGAAAGTTCCCGTAGTCGGTGTAAAATATCCTGGGATTCTTGTAAATATCCCTCTGTTGTCTGAATAAAGGAAACTCCGTTTTCAATATTACGTTCAGCCTGATTGAGACCTCGTACTTGTGCTCGCATTTTTTCGCTTACAGCGAGTCCGGATGCATCATCAGATGCTCGATTAATCCGCATGCCTGAACTTAGCTTTTCAATATTACCTTTTACGGATTGATTTGCTTGTCCAACCTGGCGATTTGCGTACATGGCGCTCATGTTGTGATTAATAATCATATAACCCTCCTTGATTACTGTGTAAAGGCATTCCTTGCCTTTCATGATATCAAACCGTAAGGAACAGGGAAGGCCTTTTTTGCGCCCCTTCCGGACTGTTCCCCACATGTTAAAGAGATGCGGCCGACCTGAAAGGCCGGCCCATCACCTTAATTTAATATCAAACTTGGAGGGTATGTTTTCAAAGAACTATGAATCCTCAGGTTTAAATATAACGCGCTATCCCAGTAGTTGCAAGACCGATTGTGTTTTTGTGTTAGCCTGGGCAAGCATTGCGTTTCCAGCCTGCTGTAAAATCTGGTTCTTTGTGTAATCCACCATTTCTTTGGCCATATCAACGTCTCTGATCCGTGATTCGGCTGCCTGGAGGTTTTCTGCCCCAACGTCAATTCCACGGACTGCATGTTCCAGACGATTCTGATAGGCACCAAGATCGGCACGTTGCTTGTTGATGGTCTTCAGTGCCGAGTCAATTGTACCAATTGAGCGGTTTGCATCTTCAGGGGACTCCATGGTCAGTGTATCGCCGGTTCCAAGCTGGCGCATACCAAGAGCATCAGAAGTCATAGTACCAATGTACACTTGCTCACGCTGATCCATGTTCGCACCAATGTGAAACCACATGGAGGCTGTTACTGTGTTTTCTCCGCTTTCTGCGGCAAAACGTCCGGTTAGCATGTTCATACCGTTAAACTGGGCATGACTGGCGATTCGGTCGATTTCGTCAACCAACTGGCTGATTTCTACTTGGATCTGCATTCTGTCTTCATCGGTGTAGATACCGTTGGCCGACTGTACAGCCAATTCACGCATTCTGTGCAGAATGTCCTGAGATTCCTGCAGATAACCTTCAGTTGTCTGGATAAAAGAGATACCGTTTTCGGCGTTTCGGGAAGCCTGGTTCAAACCACGGATCTGTGCCCGCATTTTTTCACTTACAGCTAATCCGGATGCATCATCACCGGCACGGTTGATTCGAAGCCCTGAAGACAGCTTTTCGATGTTGTTGTTCAATGCACCATTAGTCTGCTTCAGCTGGTTTTGCGCAAACATTGCGCTCATGTTGTGATTAATAATCATACAATCTCCTCCTTGAAGTGTATAAGGGCATCCTTGCCCTCAATTTTTTGCCTGTAGAGGCAAATTTTTTCTAAACCGGTCTCAAGTATGACCGATATATAAAAAAGAATGAAAGAAGTACTTTAAAGTCTTTCCGCGGTGGCTCCTTCCACACTTATACCTTCGACACCCCCCCGGCATAAACTTTACCCATCTTTAGAAAAATATTAAAATTTCGGTATTTTTTTAAAATTAGCATTTTTTTGAGCGAGTGTTTTGGCCGGCTATCGCGGCATGTTCTTATCTTTTCGCTCCACAACAGCTTTTTCCAGCTCTAGCATCAATGAAGGCTGTAGAAAAAATGGCGAAAAACTCTTACACTGTATGACGATGAATAATTTAACACAAACACCTGAACTGCTGGCACCGGCGGGCAATCTAGAAACTGCTCTTTCAGCATACGTAAGCGGTGCGGATGCGGTTTACTGCGGTCTTGGAAAATATAACGCCCGTGAAATGGCGGATAACTTTAGTTTTGAGGATATGTCAAAACTTGCAGGCTATGCAAAAAAGCATGATAAGAAATTTTACCTTACCTTTAATACCCTGCTTAAGCAAAATGAGCTTGAAGAGGCGGCGGAACAGCTGTTTTATATGTCACAACTATCGCCTGATGGGGTAATTGTGCAGGATTTTGGAATAGCTGGTATGCTTCGAGAATACTATCCTTCAATGCCTGTACATACCTCTACCCAAATGGGAATACACAACAGTGCGGGAGTAGCTGCAGCTGTCGGTATGGGTATTGAGCGGGTAATTCTGGAGCGGCAAGTTACGCTGGCTGAATTGGAGCAGATTATGGCCCGTTCTACCGTAGAAATAGAGGTTTTTGTGCACGGCGCCTTGTGTTGCTCCCTGTCTGGTAAATGTCTCTTCTCATCCTGGATTGGCGGCTGGAGCGGAAATCGTGGCCGCTGTAAACAGCCTTGTCGGCGCAGGTACTACGCCGAGGGGGCGGGGGGCAAAAAGGCGGGGTTTTATTTTTCTACCCAGGATTTGTATACCCTCGATCTTATTCCGGAACTGAAAAGAATAGGGGTCGCTTCACTAAAAATTGAGGGGCGGCTAAAAAAGCCCAGTTACGTACAGAGCGTAGTAAAAGCATACAGAATGGTAATAGATGCAGATGAGGATCAGCAGACAAGGGTACTGGGACAGGCAAAACAGGTGTTGGCGGGCTCCTTCGGACGCAAGTGGTCCCACGGATTTGCAGCGAAGGAAGATATGGAGACGGTGCTACAGCCGGGAAATATTGGAGTAAGCGGCTTGCTCATCGGCAGCGTACAGGATGTACGAAAGGGACGGGTAAAGCTTGAGCTGCAGCGTAAACTGCATGTGGGAGACCGCTTACGCTTTCAGGGGCCCGGCGGAGAAGAAAGTTCAGGATTTACCGTTCGCACAATAGAACATAGAGGGAAGGATGTACGCAGCGCCTTAAACGGAGAGGTGTATCTTCCCTTCGATCGTGATATTCCCCCCGGTTCAAAGGTGTACAAAGTCTCTCAGAGCATAAAGAACAACTGGTCGGATCCTGACTCTTTACCTGAGTATAAAGTAGTACCGCAACTTAGCTTAAAGGTTAAAATTCAGCGTAACTTGATATCGGTTCAAGTCGATGAAGGGATCGATAGCAGCGCTGAAAGACTTGAGTGGTCGGCCCCTTTAGAGCTTGAGGATGCCAAACAGCATGGAATATCTACTCAGGAGGTGGCGCGGGTGTTTGAAGCTACCGGCGAGAACGGCTTTGGTGTGAGCAATGTAGATGTTGAATGCGAAGATGGCCTGTTTATGCCCCCGAGCCTCCTGAAAAAGCTGCGTCGTGAATTTTGGAGCTCTATAGAACCGCGAATTCAGAAGACCGATTTTGAACAAGTTAAATCTCAGCAGCTGAACCGCATAAAAGCCGATTTATCAAAACGGCCGCACAAGTCACAGACGAAACGAAGAGAAATCAGTTGCGCCGCAAAGCGGGGGCAGAAAGCCGGTACTTCCTGCATCCAGGTCGACAGTCTGTACTCCTATTCAAAGCAGACACAAGAGGTAGAACTGCCCCATTTCTGTCCCGAAGGGGTTCTTGAAATGATATCCGGAAAAATTGAAGAGGCCGTTAAAACAGGTATCCGGCGTTTCAGAGTAACCGACTTATACCAGCTGGAGCTCCTTAAAAAGTATACAGATTTGAAAATAGTAACTGGGTTTCCCCTGCCGGTCACCAACGGACAGGCGGCCTTTGAGCTTCAGAGAATGGGAGTAAACCGAGTCCAGGCCTGGGTAGAGTTGGATCGCGATGGATTCCTGGACTTACAGCAGAGTTCTCCCTTCGATGTTGAGCTGTATCGTTATGGGAGGCCGTCGATATTGGCTACCCGGGCGAAGGTAGATGCAGAGGGTGAGATTTCCGATCCGCGGGGGCGTAAGTTTTATGTGCATTATTCGAAAACAGATCATTTGACCTATATTTTTCCCTATGAAGTACTCAGTCTGCCGAAGTTAGAGACTTTCGATGAGTTCTACGATTATCGTCACAGTTCAAAAAATGAAAAAACAGTAAGTTCCTTTAATTACGAGACTGATTTTGTATAAAGTTAAGGTGTGGAGTAAAAGCGATGAATAATTCTCAAATAGAGCAGTTCGGTAAAAAGGTGTTCTTCCTGTATCCGCATAGTGTAATTCAGGAGGATCTGATAACCCACATAATTCAGAATGAGTTTGAGGTATATCTAATCAATGACCATCGTAAACTCTTACCGTTGCTTAAGAAGTACAATAATTCGATACTGTTCATAAACATTGATGAGCGTCTGAAGGAAAGCGAATGGGAAGAGTATATACGGTCAATAATGGAGAATGAAGCAACCAAGGGAGTGCAAATTGGCATTCTTACCTACAACGAAGATACGGAACTGGCACGAAAATATCTGATGGACTTGATGGTTCCGGGGGGGTATATTCAGCTGAAACTAGGCCTGAAAGAGAGTACGAAAATAATTCTGAAAACCTTGATGGCCAATGAGGCAAAGGGTAAAAGAAAATTTGTCCGTGCATACTGTCCCAAGGGCATAGCTACGGAATTTAATGTACAAGTTGCCGGTTCTATGTATGAAGGAACAATTAAGGATATAAGTTCTGCCGGTATGGCGGTTTTTTTCAATAAAAGCGTTGATCTTGCCCCTAGAACCGAATTATCTAAAATTCAGTTAAAACTGCGTAGCAGAATTGTTATGGTAAGTGGAATAGTGGTCGGTATGCGGGAAGACCAGGGGCAAAAAATGTATGTTGTGCTGTTCAACAGGTTTATTTCTACTGATGCAAAACAGCGGATATCAAGCTTTAT
>Ga0102934_1000412_pt1 | contig 28449 bp, 37 predicted proteins | sample SalPonR2_A_D1_MG_FD_78175 | JGI IMG/M metagenome (GOLD analysis project Ga0102934, IMG submission 78175) | Salt pond soil microbial communities from South San Francisco under conditions of wetland restoration - Salt Pond MetaG R2_A_D1_MG | ecosystem: Environmental > Aquatic > Marine > Intertidal... | reverse complement strand
GAGGGCGGGCGGGTTGGGTGCGGGAATGGCGGCGGACCCAGAGCTGAAGTTCACGTACGAGGAGGAAACCGAGGCAGATTCCTTTTTTGTGCCCTACATTTGGGAGACCATCTATACCATCACCAAAGAAGACCTCTGGTGGATGCCTCAGTATATTCAGCTCTTTGGCCCCACCCCGTCGCCTTCGCTCCCTCCTTCGGCGCCTCCTCCCCGCCCTCCTCCCTCGGACGCTGCCCCGTCCTCGCAGGGAATGGTGCGCAGGCTGCTGGCAGGAACCATGAGCGTGATTCCGACCTCCCTCATTTCTTTGCCTCCCCCCTCGCGGGCCCAGAATCAGCTTTCTCGGAATGGGCGGACGAGTACGGTCGATGCGGGTGCTGAGGAGGACGCGGGCCGCCCTTCCATTACCGCGTTGCCTGTGGTGGTGACCATGAACGTGTAGTAGGGTTCAAAAAGGATCCGCGAAGGACAAGGACAGGGATCTGGCGGCGGACATGCGGGTGTGGAAGGGTGGAGAATGGTGGATGGACACGACTCAGGTCGCGAAATTGTCGAGGGGGGAGGACTTCGTTGGATGGAAGCGAGGGTACGCCGCGAGGACGGGAAAGAGAGGGGTTGGGCACGCAGGGGGCAGCGATCCAGCTGTTGAAAGCGTGTTCCCTAGGGGAAAGAATGAGAAACTTTTGTTTTGGAAGGTAGAATCGCATAACGTGTGGAGTGTTGTGTGTGGAGTGACAAGTAGGCCAGGGCGATAGGATGGTGGCCTGGGTGAAAATAAGGACGGCACAAGGGATGAGGCACGAAAAGCATATCAAAGTTGGTGTATCTCATAGAGTATTGGCGTTCCTCCTCTCTTTCCCTCCCATTATTCGAAGCTCTGCTCTGTCCTCTTTTATATGATCGAAAACTCATTCCATTACCAGCCCTGCCCCTCTGCCGTGCGACATGACCACATCGCAACGCTTTCCGCGATTTTTCTTACCCCCCTTCGGATATACTTCCACCTGGCCTATCTTTGTTCGTGTCTTTTTCTTGAAAAGCATGGGTTTTGAAAGGAATACAAGTAGTCTCACACGACTCGTCACTCGCGCTGAATGCGAGCTGTCCCTTGTGATCCGTCTTGCAAGGAAAAGCATGTACACGACATGAAAACCCTTCTCTTGCTCCGCTACAAGAGCAAAGCAGTGCTTCTTGATTTCCCCTCCTCTTCTCGCTTTCTACCATTTAAGTCCAGCCTTTAAATATGTCTACCCGGTTCATGTCTCCTTCCTGCCCATTTTTCTAATGCAAGGTGGCAGCATTCCCATTGGGAGTCAAGCCTCCGGGGCTCGTGGTGCGTGCCTTCTTCCTTCCGAAGTAGAAGCCTGCCGCAATCAGAACGAGGCCGACGAAAGACATAAACACGGCCAAGATGATGTTGGACGAAGCGGGGAGCCCGGTGTAGTTGCTCATGCTGCGCATGGGACAGGCCTGGAAGCGCGTGCAGTCCGAGGAGGGGGTCAAAAACACCTTGCTGCCGTCCGAGCAGGTCTTAAATTGGTCACTGGGGCAAATGGCGGCAGCCTTGTCTGCCAAAGACAAGCCGCATACGGGGTAGCCCCGCTCGCATTCCGCCGCCGTCACAACCTGCTTGGTCTCTCCCTGTGCCAAATCGCGCAGAAAGACTCGCTCGTGGCTGGCAACGGCAGGCGTGGAAGGCTGGATGACCTTGATGAAATCCATCAGGACAATGTCGGGACGCGAGACGCCCGATTCGAACCAGGCGCTGCCTGTGGCCGAGCCGGTTCGGTCCTCGCGGTAGAGTTTCCCGTGCGCGATGAATGGGTACTCCATGTCGTTACCAGAGAGACCGTAGGCGGCCAGGGACTCGTCGCGCGAGAGGACGGAAGGGGAGTAGCGTTCGTCGATCAGGATGTCCGTGTCTTTCAGGTTGGCGGCGAAGGCCTTGATGGCCGCCTCCCTCTCTGCTCCGGCTTCCTTCGGCACGGCCCATCTGGCGGCCCGCATGGTGCTCGGGAAGCTCACATTAGGGGCGCCCACAAAGTCTTCCACATTGGCAATGTATCCGCCGGCATCCAGGACCGCGCTTCGTTTGTAGCCAGCCACATCGATCATAAAGTAATCCACGGTACTGTCACCGTACGTGTCGACGTTCACGAAAGACACTTTGGGGCGGCTCGGATTGGCCTTGGCGGCATCCGAGAGCTCGTAGTACTTCTCCCGGGTCCGATCAAACTTCTGCTCTGCCACGCCGTCCAGGTTGAAAAAAGCAGCTGCAAACTTGAGCCACTCCCCGCGCCCCAACAAGCTGGTCTCTGAGGTGGCAGAGAAGATCACTGTTTTATCCGTGGCACCCGTCCCCTTGTAAGACTCCGAGTAATCGAAGTAGACGTTGGCCTCGTTCATCAGGGCATCATATTCTTCCGGCTTGGCGCCCCAGCCGGGCACCGCTGCATTCAAACCAGGGGACATGACATTGTTGCTGCAGGTCAGAGCTTTTTGAGCACAGGCATCCACGGAGTACGGAGAAAGCGAGATGAGACGATCGGTCACGCCCATGTCCGTCTTGTCGTTCTGAAGGAGGTTCAGAAAGTCGTAGCTGACAGTTTCAGCCGTTACAGCTTTCTGGGCGGGCACGGAAAGGATGCGGCGCTCATAGCCGGCAGGGAGGGTCAGAGCGCTGACATCCGGCTCGGGGGCTCCGCACCGATAGAGCACGTACTGTCGCTTGCCTGCCTTGTTGGTCACCACTTTGTACCCCTGATCGTATTCAATAGTAAACTTACGGGCTTCATCGACGGTGGCACCGGCCGCGGAAGGGAAATAGTCTTTGGATGCACTGAATGTCGCGGGTGCGAGGCACTCCTCCACGGATCCTGCACTTGTGTAGGCGGATAGGCTCGCCAAGGCCATTGCGCCGAAGGCAACACGATGCATGGTGCGTCAAGTACAGATAAATGTGTAGTAGTTCGTTCCTGTTGAGTGTCAAAAGGATTAGACAGATACAAAAGGTAGCGTTAGAGGAAATGCTTGCTACGGCGACATGAGCACGAACATGTCAACATTTGGTCCATGTTTCTACTCAAAAATTTCCATGTTACGCCAAAGGTAGAACGCTCTATATCAGTTTTATCGCATACAAGGCCCATAAAGTCAAAACAATTGATTTTGTCTTGATTTCAAGCGCTGTGAGATACAAGAAAATATGACAATCAACCCCCAAATCATAGTAATGAAAGAGGAGCTGTAATCCGTAGAGAGAGTGTAGACGATGGAGGCATAGTGCTTGAAATTCTTACACAAAGCTTATAAGAATTTCAAAGCAACCGGGTGCACGCAACGGTGCTGTATAAGAGGGTATCGTCTACTAATCAGTGGCCACAGACTCTAGTTCTCATGGGCTCTACATTTGTTTTCGTACTGTAGACACTGCCTTTTTTAAGGACGCAAGCAAACACGATTCTACGCAACATTTCATGTTGACCAAGCAAACAGATAGGAAAGCATGGGAAGGAACGAAACGAACGATGAGAGGGAAGAGTGAGAGGCAATGGGCGGTTGAAGCTGGTGTCGCCTTCGGAAATTTGAAACGGTTTTGGAGCGAAACGGCGCATCAGCCGTTAATCTTCGACCTAGCCTGTCGTTTAATTCTTGTTTCGTCTTTCACGAGCCCGGCTTTCAGCGATTTGGAGACTGTTTGTAAATTCTGTGCAACATCGTGCAGAATCCAACCCAAGCTACAGCTGATGGAAGGCGCCTGGCACAAAAAAAGGAAAAACGTTTGGTTTTAAAATTCCCGCAACATTCCCCCGCTACATAATACTCTGGAATCGTTGCTCATCCTTTATTGAGTTTACGACTTTTCGTATTGTATATGTACATCACACGCCCGACCGATTTGTCAAAATTAGGGCGATTCATCCGATACCTCTCATCAATTTCTCCGACGTCGGTTGTAATCGTGTCATCAGTTTGTAAGAAGTGAGCCCCGCACAGTGGCGATTCCTGGAGCACTTTCAAAAAGATTATTTTTCTATCTTTGTATTCTTGAATATCATTTTTTTCATATGCATGGTATATTTTGTGACAGGATGGGCCCGCATGGCTAAGTAGTCTTAAGCTGTGTTTTATGCTCCATGTGACAAGTACCCTCATTCTCTTTTAAACCACCTTGTCATGGACACGATGCACTTTGTTCTGATCACACTACCGAAATATCCAGCCCTCCTGAAGGTGAACTCTAACCCTGAAGGTCAACTTTCATTCTCTTACATTTAACAATGACATCCCCTCGTGTGAAAATCAGCACCATAAGTGCCCTCTTATGTATAAAAATTCATCGCCTTCTATCTCCCCTCGTTCTTTTCGACATAGCTACTGTTGTACCACCGGCACTGCCCTTACTCTTGAAGCTTCAAAAAATTTCCGCCATGTCCGTATTCGATCACATCGCTCGTCCCTTAGGATGTAACAATTCTTCCAATTCTTGAATTTTCCAAATGCCGCGGCGAACCGGAGAAAATAGAGCGACCGCCAAATCTCTTGGCAGTCCAGCTCGTACTTAAATGGGCGACCCACAACTGTAACGGCCCGAAGCTCACGGGAGCGTACATAATGGAATATCTGGTCGTGAAGGTCATAGGAAGAGGAGGAGGTAAAAAAAGGGATGAGAATGAATATTCTACCCCAGAAATAATAGGAAAGCAGCATAAGATTTATCAAGGGCCATTTTTTAGTGTTTACATATAAGCAGCAATGTCAGGTGAGTTGTCTTCCTGTCAAAATCGGTCTCTCCCATTAATGCCTGAGCATCACCCCTTTACGCCCCTGCACCTGCTCGAGAAGCTCAGGACAAGCCACAGCTATTTCGGATAGATAAGAAGCCGGATGTTGGGGAGGCAAAAAAAAGGGGATCTTTGTTTGACGGTGGTGGCAAGCTCTGTAGGATCGATGTTGGAATAGAAAAGACCAATCAACGAGACAGAACAGGAAGTAAAAAAGATAAACCTTTCTTCTGACTTACGCGCCATTTTGAGAGGAAACAGGATAATAGCTGTCGATTAATGCCGCGGACTCCGCATTGCCAGGCAAGACCCGCGATCCTCCTGCGGAAGTTGCATTGTCCCTAGTGTTGGCCCCCACGAACCATCGAGCAGGCGGACGACGACGCGACAAGAGGCGCCATTGCAAGAGACGGGCCCGAACAAGCATGGAACGTTTCAATTTCTCGACCTCTCGGACTCGACTCATCATGATATGGAGGACTTCTATGTTTCCGCAGCCGAAATATAGATTTTTACACTGCCCTGCTTCTCGTTCTGTCTCGTGCTCTATCTGTCCTCCAGATCAAGACCCCCGCACTGGCAACCCAACAGGGTACCTGTGATGTATGTATTCTTAAAGTGAGTGGTGTCATGGAATTGATCATGTCGCTGTACAGTTTGGAAGGGGGGTTGTCATGCCCCTGTGGCACGACTTGGGATAGTTACAACTGGCAAATGCCAACTCCAGCCGCCCTGTCTCTCGAGTAATTTGATGCAGCGAACAGAACGGGAAATGAATATATACAAGCCAACGTCCCATGTTGACCATCTCTAGCTCTTGCTTAACACATATTGAGAACAGAATTTTCTGGCCAATGCCGGACAAGGATACTTGGAGTGACACGCACCCCCCGCATCGGAGTTGAACCCTTGACTCAAAGCAGTGGGGGTAATACCGTTTTCGAATAGTTTTCCTGCAGGCTGCGACGTCTTCAAAGGTCTTGTGTGCAAGTCTTGAGCAAAGTAATTTCCTTTATTTTGTTAACCTGTGCCGGGACGTGTCAATTCCCGATTCCCCTTATACTCGCAGACGCGGCGAATCGCTTTCTGTACAAGAACACAGGAACCCGTCTCCCATGAATACCCAGGACACGCCGATATCGACTTCAAAGCCGCCACCTTGCGCTCCTTCTGGTACACAGACATGTGCCGCGGAAAAAGATACCGAGCCAAGTATTGTGGCTGTGGAAGAGGACGCAGAGTCTCTTCTGTTGGGGTGGGATGCAGTAGAAGGGGCGGTGTTCTACGAGCTTCAGATGCTGAAGCAGGCAGTCAAGTCTATAGGGTACGTGACGGCACTATCTCTTGGAAAAATGGGTGTGTCACGGGTCGTTTCCCCCATATATGTTGAAGGCCTGCGTCTAATTTTAGATTCTCTCGGAATGACAGAGGCGAAGAGGATAGTCAGGCCGAAGACTGGAATGCTGCCAGGGCCATGGAAGAGCCTGGACTTACGGATCATGGTGACGCTGTGGGAGAATGGTGCACGCTTTCCGCATCCCGTAAGTCTTTGTCCACCCTCTCACCCTCTTTCGCTCCTTTCCTCTCTCCCTTCACGTCTCCTTTCTTGCGGGTCGTTCTCGTCCCTCTTTTTACCGATCAATTTCACACCTGCTCTCTTTCCTGCGCCTTTCCATGGATGCCTCACGTCCTTTCCCAAAACTCAAACTCCTCGCCGCACAGTGAAGAGCAACATGGTCCGAAAGAGAAACCTCTCTCACTCCACCCCTTACCGCTTCCGCGTCCGCGTCCGCGACAAAGTGGATTGGCTGCCGTTCCAGACCTCCTCCCTCCTCCACACTCTCTCCACGTTTGTGCAACGAATGGCGGCCCCGCGGGGAGAGGTGGGCGGGGCAGCAGGGTGTGTCACCCTGTCCTGGGAGCCTGTGGAGGAGGCAGCGGCCTACGCCGTCCACATGCGCGAGCAGGGGGCAGTCAGATGGAAGGAGGTGGGGAGGGTAGGCGGCACGAGCGTGAAGAAGAAGAATCTGGAGGCAGGAAAAGCCTACCACTTCCGAGTCAGGCCGGTGGGGGAGAGAGTGGAAGACGTCTGGGTGTGGAGCCCGTGGAGTGAGGCCATGAGTCCTCCCTCGCTTCCACCCGTCCTTCGGCGCATGTTTGGTTCGCGCCTGGCGGTAGAAGTGGGGAAAGAGGGAAAAAAGGAGATTGGGGTGGAGTCACTGGCGGGTAGTGTTGTGGGTGTGTACGCCTCGGCCCATTGGTGTGCTCCTTGCCGTCAGTTTACTCCGCAATTGGCCAATTTTTACCGCGGCCTGCAAGGCGCTGGGAAAGCTTTTGAGATTGTTTTTGTTTCGCTAGACCAGGAAAAAGAAGCTTTCGAATTATACTTCGAAAGCATGCCTTGGCTGGCAATTCCGTGGGAGGGAGGGGAGGGAGAGAGGGAGGCATTGATGCGTATGTATCAGATAACATCCGTTCCGCGATTGTTGATATTTGGGAGGGATGGAGAATTGCTGGAGAACAATGCGGTAGGGTCACAATTTTTGAGAGAAGAGGCATTTCATTCTTGGTGGGAGGGGAGACCGTTCAGAGCAGGGGGAGGTGGATGTTGTGGAGGTGGAGGATGCAAGTAGAAGAAGCGGGCGGTAGGGGAGGTGATTTCTGGAGGTAGACGCAATGCCTCCTAGACATGTTGACCCATATGTTTGCCTCTACAGAATAGGGTGTTGAGTTAAAGCATTCGATGAACAAACTAGATAGATCGTACTTGATTCGCTGCCTGTTCGTCTCAAGAGAAGAGTTTACATGGGCCTCGGCCCCAATGCAGGGAAAGTAAAATACCAGTGGTCGCACAAAAATGTGCCCCAAACACTTCCCAAGAATGTTTTGCGTCGGGACGTTAGGACATTTTAGCTAAATCGCATGCACGTGCGGGGTGCTACCAACCATGCTGTCTCCTCATCTGAGAAAAAAAGGGCCAGGAGGTTTTGTTGACGGCCCTCGCTTTCTTTCGAGTATCTTCCCTCACCACCACATTCTATCCCATGTATTGTGGACGTGCAGGGGTTCAACGCCGTTCTTGTCTCTGCTCTTCATTATGACACAGCTTTTTTTGCTCTTGCTTTCTTGCCTCTTCAGGATATACATGGCATTTTCTGGGACCACAAGACCTGCCCCTTCCTGCGCTTTCACGACGGCCAAGGTGGCGACGCCGCTCCTGCTACTCGTGCATGCTCTCTATATTATGTCCTCCCTTGGGGTCGGCGCCTTTGTCTTGCCCACATCCACCGGCATTTCCACCTCCAGAACACCTATGACGATTCAGCCCCGAGCCCGGACAGACCTGGCTCACATGCCTCGGAGCAACGTGGTGATGATGCCGGCCTCCGAGCCCGCCGTGCCATATAAGGCACCAGGGACAGGTAAGAAGGCCTAGATATTCGGTGCTGCAGCATCAGTCTACATAAATGTATATGCTAGTGGAATATATTAGCTTGGTCTTCATGTTTGGTTTCGCTCGTGTGCGTATTGAGTGGATTGAGAGGGGATTGACGTGTTGCTTTCTTTCAATTCCGGTCTAGATTATCATAGGTATGTTGGCATTTATCAACGACTGTACTACGATCGCGTTCTGCTTTGCGGACAGTTCATCGACGATCGAGTGGCGAATCAGATCATGTCGATTCTCTGGTACCTGCACAACGAGGACAAGCACAAGCCTATTTACATGTACTTCAACGTGCCAGGGGCCATGCTACGACCTGCTCTGAGCGTCTTCGACACAATGCAAGCGATGAGCAATGAGATAGAGACGATCAATATCGGTCTCACCACGGGCATGGGCGGCTTTCTCTGCGCGGCCGGGACGCACGGGAGAAGGTTTGCCCTGCCGAACTCGAGATTTTTAATGCAGAAGACGGGCTTCGAGGAGGTGAGAGAGAAAAAGAGGTGTTGAGGGCTTGCGGGCACTTTCTTGGGACGGTGATGGGTCACTGATGTACACTCTTCCTTCTCCCATCTTTCAGCAAGTGTACGGCCAGGCTAGTGACATCATTTTGGAGGTGGAGAGCACCGTCAGGGAGAATCAACGTTTTTTAAAGGAGCTCGCGCGCTTGACCGGGCGAGCCCCTGAGACTATCGTCGACGACTTTGCTCGCGACTTTTACCTGTCCGCAGAGGAGAGTGTGGAGTACGGCATGGTGGACCAGGTGATCATACCCGGACATAAGGACGCGTTGGCAGTGACGGACGGAGAGGTGGGCTTCGGGCGCTTTGTGTCCGGGAGTGATCAAAGGTACCAACCGCAATTCGCGCCGCAAGCGTGGAGCTAGGGTGAGAGAGACACTGGGGCATCGCCGCTCGCGGGTCTTACCAAAAAGAAAAATAAGCACGATGTACTTAGCCAAGCGGCACGTGGCACATGTTGCACAGTTGGAGGGCTGTAACTAACGGTTGAGTCTGCTTAAACCTTTGTCCACCGAGATACTCTGATCCGCTCTTTCGCCTTTTGCTCACCAACGTCCAATCAGAGTGGTGACCATCTTGAAGACGTCGAACAACCCGCTCCGTTTGTTCCCCTCCCCCCCTTCCACCTCTCCCCCCGCCACCGCCACCACTGCCACCCGCCACGCGGTCAAAAGCACCAGCGTGGTAACCATCGTCACCGCCATGAATGGCACAGGGGGCACTTCCCCCTTCAGCAAGCCCCTCCCCACAAGCCCACCGGGCACGGCCAGTGCCCACGCCTTCAGCACTGTCTTCACTGCGTTGCCTGTGGACCGGGAGGCCTCGGGCGTGTAGGCGCCCAGGAGAGGCGCCAGGCCCAACCAGGCCAGGATAAAGGGAGCGGCCGTCTGCACCACCTGGACGTCGAGTGAGAGTCCGCCCGTGTGAATGGAGCGACCGACGCTGGCGAAGAGCAGGAACATGAGCACGTCCCCCAGTGCCAAGAGAGGCCGGGCGCCCACGTCCTTCCAATTGTTTTCGCCCACCCGCCGAACGTCCAGGCCCGCTTGACCCGACCAGGCGGTCTCGGCCACGGCCAGGTCCTCGGCGTCGTCGAGGGGGTCGTAGTCCGGGTCCGCCTGGGCGGGGGAGGCAGGGGCGGAGGGAAGGGGCTGAAGCCCGGAGAAGAGGGGGCGGGGGAAACGAGATGGTGTGAGTTTTCCTCAGAGGGGCGGATGGACAGGTGGTAAGGTGCGTGCAGTACCACTTCATGTGCTGGAATGGCATTCAAAACGAGTGCTGCCGGGTCATTGGATGCGAAGGCGGTTTCAACCTTCCGCCTTCCAAAATAATCGGTTGCTTCTTCCTCTTTGTAGGTAGATTGTCCAGTACAGTCGTATTTCATTTTCCATCCCCATCCCATCTCTGCAGGTCACTTACCTCAGCGTTTGTGCCGTCGAAGTCCAGCACGTCCTCCAGTTTATAAGAAGCTCGCAGCCCTTGTAACCTCTTTTTTTCCTCCGCGCTCATGGTCGATTCGTCCAGTCGTAAATCGTCCAATTCCTCTGCCAACGTTCTCTGTTTTCGCGCGAGCAAAGCCCCAAAAGCTGCTTGTCGACTCCCTGACGCGGAGCTGGAAGGGAGCTTTGAGGCGACAAACATTGGAGTGCGGAGGATGTAAGAGTCCCGTCCCGATGGGATGGAGGGTACGACAAAGGCGAAAACAGCAGGGAAAGATGTGGCGACGAGGAGGAGGAAGAGTAGCGGGATGGGGTTGTGTTGCTTTTCCCTCCCCATGTCAGGAAGGGGCTTGTGTTCTCGCAACTTTCAGGGTCTTTCTGAACTAGCCCTAGGAAAAGTCTCCTGAGATACAGTCTCCAACAGGCGGTCTCCAGTCCTGTATCCGTTGCATATCAAGAAGGTATGTGTACAGACGGGAGATGGCTATGAAGAAAGCTGGGAAACAATGAGGAGGAGCTACCATGGCTGGGACTGCGGCAGCCGAGGGTCACGTGAGGATCTTTCTGCTTCCCTCTCCGTGACATCACGCTCCTATGGGCCTGGTGAGACGCGCCAAAGGATCACAAAAGTCCTTTGTTTCCGCGCTTTTGTGCATCGGATGTCGAATTGCATGTAATATTGGCCATTTGAGCGCTCGAAAGCTTTACTTCAACAATTGGTTCCTTTGTCTTGTAAGGGCTAGCATCTAATCATCCTCACTTCTCCTCCCCTTTCTCCTGGAAGTAAAATCCAAATCCAGAATATCTCCATCTTTTTCAGGTTATTGACTTCTCATGCTAGCATTCGCATTATGGAAATCTACGAAGCCGTGGTCTTTTCCGACCTTCTCCTCAAATGTTTCCATCAAGCAATTTCCTCGAACCAAGATATTCTCCTCAACTTCAAAACCTTGTGCACTTAGAAAATGGCGAACTTCCCGAAGATGTGCCTGTAATCATAAATGCACGAGAAGTTCTTTTTTGAGGCATTCTGAGGCTATTTTGCAGCCATATTCTTTGCTTTCATGAAAAAGGTTGCAGTCCACTTACGTAGTTTTGGTAGTGGTCGTCAAAAGGAACCCACCAAAGAAACAACGCCCAAAACGGTGCTGCAGGGACGGAGGCCGGCACAATTGAGGCAGATGCAGACCGGCATTCGGCTACGACTCCATCTACCAAAGTTTGCATGAGGAATCAATTTGTCGATCTCGAAATGCACAACTTCAATGGAAGCGTGAGACACACTGAACAATGCTTTTATGATCTTCAACTACGTACGACAACCTGCCAGCAGATGCGTGTCACACATGAGAATCACGCCCACACAAAAATGTTTACAAGCTTACTTGTTGTAGGCAGTATGGTCAATTCAACCACGTCCGTCCATTTGAACAACGGAGTTAGATATAGGGCCTCAAAACGTCCCGTTCGGCCATCTGACGATCTCACGGCCTTGACGACATGATAATTGCGATTTTGTCTCGAAATCCCTGCGAGAACTTTAAGAATAGTAAGAGAATTCCCCTCGGTTTGTGAAATTCTCGGTATGTCAAGAGGACTGGAAGTTGGAAAGCGGATTGTAAACAGGGCATGGCAGCGATTCTTTGTCAGCAGCCGACCGACCACAAGTTGCGCAGGGCGTAGAAAGGCTAACAGCTCGGCTTGCATCCAAAGAAGGCTGAAAAGTACCCTACTTACAAATTCTATGACGATGGATGTCATAGGAAATAATGGATGTACTGGAATATGCAACACAATGTCTCCGGGGTAGAAATAATGATGCTGATATAACAGCAAACCTAGGTAAAATTGTTCCGGGCGAGAATTGAAACATCAAATATACCACTATACCATTATTTTAGTTCATGTCTTTTTTAATGAACTCAAGAACGTGCTTGTATGCAAGACTTCGCGCAGGGCGCACTCACATTTTCTGAGGTCCTTTTTGAATTTCGAGTTCAAAATCCTAACGGTCCGCGATTTTTCCCATGCTCCCATCTCCGAGATGCTCACGTTCCCTCCCAACACTCATACATTTTTCTGGCACAATATGAACATTTTTCGAATTAATTTCAAAAAAATTGCCATATTTTCCCGTACCTTGATCTTTGCATTGGTGTTTCTTTTTGGCTCCGAGGCAGATACAGAGCAAAGACGTGGCGGTCACTCACACCCCTCCTTGTTTTTTCACCAGGGACGCAGTCGAAGAACACAACCATCGCGCTTCGTGCCGTCGGCCAAACAATTATGGCACCGTTTGGGGACAATAAGCGCCACGAGTCCCAGACAATCCTTCCTAATCACAGGCGGCGGACGAGCTGGACTGTATTGTTTGACGGCGCAGTACCCCACGTGAGTCTCTTCATGGGGTTTCGAGAGCATCTTATGATGGCTTCGACTTGTCACACCTTCTACGCCCGGTGGCCTATACAATCAAAAATATTAAAAATGGGCGTATACCTGCATCGTACCTCGGTCCCCGTGGCCTCAACGCCTCTCAGGGAAATAAACTGCCAACTACACCGTGATAGGGCAGGAGGCAGCATATGGCGCGAAAATGGAAGCTCCCATGACTTGAAATGGAGAAGCCTCTCTCGCGTACTACAGCATTGGTCTCACATTGAGACTCTGCGTTTCTCTGGTTGCATTAGCGGTCCTCAAGAATATTTTTTTCAGGAAGCCCTAGTGGAGTTGCCTGCATCGACTCTACAAAAGCAGCAGTACCATAGGTCTCAGCGACAGAAAAACGTGTCGTTAAGCGCAGGAAACGAGAAGCCGTACACCTTTATGACACGTTCCATGCTGCCACAGCTTAAAGAGCTGGTCTTTTCCAGGATTGGCCTCTCGCCTGCAAACGCCTCCTCCATGGCTGCAATCCTGGTCGGCCCCCTCGGGTCCCGCCTGGTCGATTTAGACCTCTCGCATAACCCCTTAAAAGACGAAGGATTTCACACCATCTTCAAATCGCTGGCTGCCAGCATGCCGGAGCCCCCTGGCTCCGGCCCACGGCGTCGCCGGTCCTCGTCCTCCACTGCTCACGGTCTCTCTGCCCTCCAAAGCCTGGACCTGTCGCACACGCACCTTACCCACACCGGCCTCGGCTCCTTCCTCCTAGCCTTACGGAAAGGGTGTGTGTCGAACCTGCTTGTGCTTATGCTAGGGGGAAACCCTCTCAAAGAGGAGGGCGGACTCGTCTTGACGGCCATCCTGGAGGGTCACCACCTCCCTCGCCTCCGCACCCTCGACGCGAGTGCATGCGGCATGGGCCCTCTGGCCACCAGGACTTTGCTCTCAGCGGGGATCGGCGGCGGGATGGCAGCTTTGAAGAGCCTGAACGTAGGGAGTAACTACGTAGACTCGGAGGGCGTGCGGGCCCTGGCCCTGGTCATGCGCCTGGGAAAACTCTCCCGCTTGGACCATCTGAAGGTGGATTTAAGTGGTGAGAATGCGCTCTCACTGCTAGCAGCAGGTTGGAACCGAGACGGAGGGGCAGGTTGGGAGGGAGAGAGAGAAGGACAGGCAGGGAGAGATTTGGAAAAGGAGGGTTGCCCCCCGCTACGGCGTCTCGACTTGGAGAAGAATGCGTCCCTGTACGGACAGGGATGGGCCGAGGTGGTGGAGGGAGGGAGGGAAGGAGGGCTCCCGGCCAGCTTGGAGGCGTTGAATCTGGCGCACTGTAAGCGGTTGGGCGAGAAGGGCTTGGCAGGCGTGTTGGCCTGGGGTCGCATGCACGGGCCGGGACGGCATGAAAGCCGACTTACCTGCTTGGATTTGAGCGAAACAAGCCTAGACGGAGACAATGTCCGAACGCAGCAGCATTTACGGGAGTTGTGGGAACTCTTTCCCGGTTTGACACATTTAAATTTGCGCGGGAATCGTCTTGGGTGGGCGGGAGGGAGGGCTCTAGCCGAGGGGCTGGCCTCGTCGCGGACGGGCGGAGGGGCCAAGGCCAATGCTCTGGAGGTGTTGGATGTGGCAGGGACCGCGCTGGGTGACGAGGGGGCTGCCTCCCTGTTGCAGGCTCTTCCCAGGTGTGCCTGTTTGCGGGAGCTCTTCTTCGCCAACAACGACCTGAGTCCCTCCTTTTGGCGGGAAGGGCGGGCAGTGGAGATGCTAGGGGGTGGAAACATGGAAGCCTTGCGGGTCTTGGACATTAGCAAGAACGCTCTCGGCCCAGGTTTCCTCCCTTCTCAGGACTCCCACGCCTTGTCAGCCTTGCTGGCTCGTCTGCACGTCTTGAAGATGGCATGGACGGATGCGGGGCCTGAGGATGTGGCCGCATTGATTGCAGGATTCAAGGGCGGAGTGGCCGGTGGAGAGGAGGAGAAACTTTCCGGCGTGCCTTTGACGGTCCTGGACCTGGCCTACAACACCCGCATGGGGGAGAGGGAGGTGGAGCGGCTGCTGGAATTCTCTCTCAGCCCTAGAATGGGCCGTCTCCGCGCCCTCTCCCTGGTGGGGACGGGGGTGGGGGATGTGGTTGTCACGGCCTTGACAGGACTGCTGACAATGGACAGGGTGCTGGCGTGCGAGCATTTGGAGACGGTGGAGCTCCGAGGCAACGACGGCATCAGCAAGGGCTGTCGTCAGCAGCTTCTCGGACACTTGGCTCGTCTTCACAATCGGTTGGCTGAGGAGGGTGTATGGGGACATTCACGACGACTTCAATCGCTGGTTCGCATATAGATTTTAAAGCAATTAGCTTTATGAGGGTAGTGTGAAGAGGTAATGCATCGTCATCATCCAAAGCTGCGCTTAGAGTAGAATTCCACGGATAGGGAAATACAGGGTGTGAAACATCAAGTGCTTCGTTGTCAGATGGGGCAAAACAAACGTACAACAGCGAGCAGCAAAATTTACGAGTCAGAGCTTAATTTTCCCTCGCTAGTCAGTCTTTTACTTCCATTTGCTGGGACCGCCTTCCTCTACATGAGTGTGGCTCAAACTTTTATGACTAGCCCAACAGGTCTCTCATAGCCCTTGCATGATTGTCTATCAAACGTAGCGCTTAATGAGTCCGATGGATTCCTTGGGAACCCTGCGCTGGCGTGTCATCTGAATATTGTTCGATCGCCGAGGCTAGCCGTTCTTTAGGCGTCCGGGCCTCTGTCGGGATTTCCTGACGTTTTTTGGCCTCGTCTTTGGTGCCATGCTCCCGCAAAGCTGAAATTTCAGCCTCTCCGTACGTACCGCCTTCGGGATGGCCTGCTACATTCCCCGAGGACGTTTTATCCGTCTGCTGCCTCAATCGGTTGTGCTCAAGCTCATCATGGCCCTGATCCTCACTCTGCCGACACTCACGAGAGGACTGCATCGCACTGGCTGTAATAGAGACCTTCGCATATTTCCACCGAAGATAGGTATTGGTAAATTATTTAAGAAAAATGAGTCAAAGGTATGATTTAAATCATTCCCACACATCAAAAAGATCAAAGCTTGTGAGATTCGTGATACACTTGTACTTCCTGCCTTCCCTGGCATCAAAAACTATAATATTATAAGAGATGTGATCCACTAATGTCTGATTTTCTCCCATGCATCACATGGCATCGAAATCGGATGTGATCCGCTGTAAGTTTTTGTCGTCTTGAGTACCAGACAGCATCAAAATTTGTCAAACGCATGATCCACATCTATCACCTTGCCCTTCAATGCATCACTTTTTAAAAAACAACGCAGAGATACCTCACCTGCATTGTTTTCCGGCCAAAGTACCATACATTCAAAGAGTAAAACTTCCAGCAGCAAAGACCGACGGGCCATGGCAAGTTGAAGCTTGTAACGTTTTCTTCCGGCAACGTCAGTCCCCCAAAGCCCCCATGGACGAGTTATACTCCAAGCATGAACAAGACACAGAAACCCAATGTAGGCCCAACAAATGAGAATTGATTTCCCAAAATAGTTTGCCAACAAATTTATTCGTCCCCTTGAAGTCAAGCATCTTGAATGAAGCGCTTGATAAAGTAGAGCCTCTAGCATCCTTGGGATCGAAAATAAATATCAGGTTTCCATGCAATTCTTTCGGAAACACAACGGGCAACACTGGAGCATTAGCCGAAATTTTAATGATTTCCAGCGACATGTGCCCACATTTGTCACAACTTGGGAGGGATGATGGAAAAAGTGGAATCGGGCACATAGAAGCTAGGAATGAGAGCTGACAGGAGAATTTAAAACATGTTTAAAACTGTATTTATGCACATGTCCAGTTGTAAGTCGTCTATACGGGTACCTACATATGCTCAGAACGTACGTTCTGTACGTACTAGATGACGATGCGGTGGCCCCGCTACCCAGAAAGATAAGGCGAGAAAAGCAGTTCTCAGCCCGCGCTTTGTATAAAACAAACCATTCTGAAATCGTCTTTATCATACTTTGTCATCCCTCTCGTTAATATAAAAGCTCGACAATTCCATTAACGCTCTCCCTCCATGACTCTCCCTGGCCCCTACTCCCCCTCAAACATGAGGATGACCCTCGACTGCGTTTTCATACCGTTCGCGGGAGGCCCTCACACCTTTACCGTCCAACTGAACTTATCTTCCGCTTCCCCTTGCTGTATGGCACGCACCCTACTGTAGAGCTTCGCTGTGACCGGCCCCGTTCCCCCGTCTTCTCCCCCGATTTTAATTACCTCATCCCTGTAGACGACCCGGTTTACGGGCGTCACCACCACGGCAGTCCCACATGCGGCTACCTCGCGCAGGGTCTTCACCTCTGTTATGGGTATCGCTCTCTCCTGCACCGCCAGCCCCTCATCGCGCGCCAAGTCCATGAGCGATTTGTTCGTGATGGAGGGTAGGACCGTGGGAGATCGAGGCGTGACAAAGGCGCCTGACGAGTCGATGGCAACGAAGTTGGAGGTGGAAAATTCCTCCACAAAGCTGTTCGTCTTAGCATCGAGGTACAAGCCGATGGGGTAGCCCTTCTTCTTCCCCAGCAAATTCGGGAGCAGGTCTGCTGCATAGTTTCCCGCCACCTTCACGTGGCCGACGCCCCGGGGAGCTGCCCTGTCGTAATCGTCGATGACCAGGGCCGAGACGGGGGACAGACCGCCCTTGTAGTAGTCGCCTACGGGAATGGGCATGATCAAGAGGGTGTATTCGTCGGAGGGATTGAGGCCGATGCGCGGCCCGCTCCCAAAGAGGAGGGGGCGGATGTAGAGTGAGCCCCCTGTGCCAAAGGGGGGAACGTAGTCTGCATTATCTGCCACCACGCGTCTGACCGCTTCCACGAATTTGTCCTCGGGAAAGGCGGTCATCAAGAGCCGCTCAGCTGACATACGCAGGCGCTTGGCATTCTCCTGCGGACGGAATATGCGAATGGAGCCGTCTTGCCAGGCAAATGCCTTCAGCCCTTCAAAGATAGCTTGCCCGTAATGTAAGCCTGTGTTGGCAATATGAACTTTCACGTAGGGATCGGCCACCAGTTCACCTTCCGACCATTCACCATTTTTCCAAACAAACTTTATGTGACTCCTTGTCTGCCTGAATTCAAAGCCCAAGTTGGCCCAATCTAAGTTAGCAGTCCCTGGAGCTCGATGCGCCATCGTAGTCGCAGAAAGAGAAAGAGGTAGCCGTCCATCATGTTGGCAGCCACAAAAGGGAGACGGTGTGGAAAGTGCTGCGGGGTGGGAGAGGTGGTGTTGGGACTGGAGGGCCGGACGGCAAGGGGTGAGGAACGCGCTAGATGTGGGAAGCAGGGAAAACAGCAAGAAGACACTTGAATGCAGCGCAGGTCCATGTAATCTTCTTCTGGCCATGGTGTACTGTGTTGCCTTATGTTTTTTTTCGCACAAGGTCAGAGCAAGAGAGGGGTTGAGGGGAGGCTGGAGGCTCCTGGCTTGATCCCAAGTAGAGCCCAGCCAACGATGAGGGCCAGAAGGGTAAAGTATGGCAACATGAAGTCAAGACACTGCCCCAAAAAACATCGACATGACACGCTGACCCCACCCACACTATGGTGATACAATCGGGATGACTCGTTTTACTTTGGCCTTGTTTGTTGGCTAGACTGTCGCCGGGCCACGCCATAGGAATGAAGCGAACGGACGCGAGCGATTGAGCCAGCCCAAGATAAATTCAGGCAGGAAGCCCAATCCAACCTACGCGATCATTCCAGCCTGTGCAGGGTGGCCCACACCCTGCGCAGCATGTGAGTATGCTGTGGCTCAAGCAGGGCATAAAGGGGAGGGTCAAAGGGCATTGTGTGTGTCTAGGTACGTGCGCAGGAAGGAGGTGCTTGCGGCAACTGCTTCCTGCCTCCCGGACTCCCCCGCAAAGGGGCCTCACCATTGTCGTGTACGTGTTGGCCAGGTGCTGGTGGGAGTTAGCCGGCATGTCTGTGCATTGCATGCACGGGAGCACGTGTGACTCGTCGCCGTGGGATTTTCGTGTGTCCATTGAGGTTGTGAGATCGTGCTGTGCCGGGGCAAATCTGTGCTCTGCAATTCAGCCCTCAAGTTCAGCCCTCTCAGGACGTGTCTGCTCGCTTTCTGATCGCACACATTATGATAAAACAGGCACTCCTGCATCATAGAAAAGGACGCAGCGTGAACGGCGGGAAAGCAGCAGTGCAGGTGGGCCTTTGTTGTCCTGGAAAAAAGGGTAGCCCGAGCATTGGATCGGAGGGAGCGCATGCTATAAGCTTTTGGCTTCTCAGTGTCGCTTTCCGTCGAAGTGCACGGTGCTCCGCCTCTTGGTAGTAGCGTCCATTCTTTCACACAAGTTGCAAGCGCCGTCGTGCAATGAGAGGGCAGTTTGAGGGGCTAAAAAAGACGCCAGTATCACCATCCGTCATTGACTGTCCTTGCCCGTCTCGTACTTGCATCTCTAGCACCAAGGCCAGCCGGAGCAGTAGCAGCCGCTACCGGTCAAATAATTTCTGTGCATTAGTCCTTTTTGTTTGCATAAACGTCATCGGCGCGACCCCTGTGGCTCCCCCCCCCTCGTTCTGGCCAGTCCGAGGTGGCGCTACGACCTCTCTGACCTCCGCCAAGACGGTTGCCAGCAGTCCCACCCCAGGCACGGGGAGCAGCAACATAAATACATCGAACAAGAGTAGGCGACCGCCAGCGTCCGCCATCTCCACCACCAGCATGCTTGAGACTGACGAAAGCCCCTCCTTGCTCTCCGCGCCTCCAAAGCCGGGCCCTTCACCCTCCACGGCGGCCAACAGCACCACTGCCGCCTCCTCGGGGCCCATCCTCTTCGGCGACCGCATCCTCCTATCTCCCAGTCGAAGGAGAGAGACCGCATCTGCCTCCGGTGGGGCCATGCCTGCCTCGTTTTCGCGCGTCCCTACCGGCACCGGCCGCCCCGGTCGATCCCCGAAACCCCCCAGTTCGCCCCTCCCGCCCCCAGCCTCCGCCCCCTCTCCCCCTTCCAGCACAGTCGCGTCTCCTTCTTTCTCTCTGCACCACTCGCATCGGAAGCATGTGCCTGTTGGAGAAGAGGAAGAGGGATCCGTCACTGCCTTGGACCTGGCGATGGCGGACATCCAGAAGCCGACGCCCGTCTTGCTGGCGGAGGGCCCGGCCTTTGTCTTCGAATTCATCTCACAGTGCGAGCTGCCCACCGACCGAGGTCTCTTCCACCTCCGCGCCTACCGGTACACGCACAAGACGGGTCGCCGGCAAGTGGTGGAGCCCGTGGTCCTCTTCCAAGGAGAGCACCGGGGGGGGAAGCAGGTCTGGGTGCGTGTCCATGACCAGTGCCTGACCTCGGAGGTGTTGGGGTCGCGCCGGTGCGATTGCAAGGAGCAGCTTGAAATGGCGCTGGACCGCATTGTCGGGAACGGGTCGGAGGGCGGGCTGGTGATTTATTTGCCACAGGAGGGGCGCGGGATCGGCCTGGCCAACAAGGTGGCGGCTTACGCGCTGCAAGAACAAGGTCTGGACACGGTGGATGCGAACTTGTTCCTGGGTTTTGGGGACGACGAGCGCACCTACGACTACGTCTCCTTCATCCTGCAAGACCTGGGGATCGAGTCCATCCGCTTGGCCACCAACAACCCTTTCAAGACGAGGTCCCTCAGGGCTGCTGGGGTCCAGGTCGACGGCGTGGATGGTCTGCAGCCCTCCGCCAACCGGCACAATCTACACTACCTCCGGACGAAAATTCTGAAAATGGAGCACGCCATGGAGCGGAGGCTGGGAGGGGGGGAAGGCCGGGAGGGCGGGAGGGAGGAAGGTGGTAGCCTGGATGGTACCGAGGCGGCCACGACGCCGGAGGTATTGACCGAATCGGATCGGAATTCCTTGAGTTCCGAGAAGGAGAGGATTTTGGACCAGGAGGGATTGGAGGAGGAGCTGGAGGAGGAGAGGGAGGAAGGAGGACGGAGAGGGAATGGGGAGGGATCGGTGGAGGACAAGGTTGGCGCGGGGGTGTCGGCGGGGACCCTGGCGAGGTCGGAGGGCCCACAGACCGGCGAAGCAGGAGAGAAGGCAGCGAAAGCTGCCGCGGCAGCCGCGGCAGCAGCAGCGGAGGCGGAAAAGAAGCTTCAAGCGCCGGAATATTGTTTTGGGAAAGCCACGGTGGAGGCGGCCATCAATGCGGTGGCGGCGGGGAAGATGGTAGTGGTGGTGGACGACGAGGACCGGGAGAACGAGGGGGATATCATTATGGCGGCCGACAAGGTGACCACGGAGGCGATGGCATTCATTGTCCGGCATTGCTCGGGCGTGGTCTGTGTCTCCTTGGAAGGGGAGGACTTGGACCGGCTGGCCTTGCCCCCCATGATCGCGGAAAACGAGGACCCCAAGCACACCGCCTTCACCGTCTCGGTCGACTACAAGCACAACACGACCACAGGCATCTCCGCACACGACCGGGCTGCCACCCTGCGCGCCTTGGCGGACCCAGCCTCGCGCGCCTCTGATTTCACCCGGCCAGGGCACATTTTCCCCTTGCGCTACTCCCCGGGGGGGGTCAGGAACCGCCGCGGACACACCGAGGCGGCCTTGGACCTCTCCAAGCTGGCGGGGAGGCGCCCTGTGGGGGTCCTCTGCGAGATTTGCAGCGAGGATGGGAGCATGGCCCGGCTTCCCGAGCTGAGGGAGTTCTGCGCCCGACACAATCTGGTCCTGACCAGCATTGCCGATCTGGTGGCTTACCGGGTGGAACACGAAGGGAGCTGACGGGGATACAGAGGGATCGACAGTAAATTTGTAGGGATAGATCAATGTTACAGCAGCCGCGTTAGCACCATGGAGGTCGCTCCCGGGCCGGAAGGAAGAGGCCGCTCGAGAGGGAAGGCGAAGAGTTTACAGAGAGCCTGGACGATCCATTTATGTGTGGAAGACTGGGGTGTGGAGGCGGCCAGGGCCCCAAATGGATCCACACGAGAAATTTTCACGTCCATGGCGCAGCCAGGGGGCCGAAGGGGGCTTTTGGAATGGCCGAGTAACCAAGGCGGAGGCGTCTGGCATGCTTGTTGCTTGCTGCGTGTGGGGGGCGAGTGTGGCGTGGGTGGGAAGGCAGGTGGGCCGGGCAAAGGCCAGGAGACAGGGGGTAAGATGAGGAAGCCTGGTGGCCACGAGGTTATCGAGGCCCATGCGCGGATCGAACACCTGTGGAGTGAGTCCAAGCGCCAAGCAAACGCGAGGCAGTGAGTGAGCCTCCAGGCGGGAAACGAGCAGCAGCAACAGCGGCACGACGATGTGACGAAAATTCATTGGAAAGAAAAAGAAAGAATTCAAATTGGATGGATCTTTCGCAGGAAAAGAGAGGTATCTCTGAACGTCGGACAGCCGTACTTTTCTTTCCCCTTTCCAAAGCTTTTTCCTTTCGTAAACAACCCTCCTTTTTCAACCTCACTTATCGATTAGAGGGCTGGAGACTGGCTTGTCGAGCGACCAAGTAGACGCGGGTGCCTCTAGTAGACGCGCGTGCCTCTTATACGAGTTCGCATGTCCAGCTGCGAGCGTTTGCAGAGGAAATACGCATTGCGTTGCACCTGTTCCAGGGCATGGGAGAGTGATATGCGTGAACGGACTCGTGTCAAAGAACATGGGCTCTACATACGCCCGTAAGCTGCTGGGAACTGGGGGAGAGGACTTTGGAAATCTTCTCTGTACCTCGACCAGAGGCCTGCTTTGCCACGCTCCCCCCCAAAATGTAAGGTGCTGAAGATAAAATAGGACAGCCAACATCTATTCAAGCCAAATTAAGCGTCGGGCTCCCCCCTTTCTCCTGGTAGACCTACCGAGCAAGCATCCACGTCCTCGCTTTTCAGGCATTCGGTCAGGGAACCTCCCGTCTTCATACAGGGCTGCTGCTGCATGCAGGCCAATAGGGCATAGGCAGCTTCCTTACAAGACTTGGGCTTGAACGTAATAATCGTCATCCCGATTTACGTGATCATACCCCCAAAAAGGAACAATTTGGGAGGATAAAGTAAGAAATTGCTGCTCGGTAAACTCTACAACCTGTAGGTCTCCCTATAGCCAAAGAAGGAAATTTAACTTTGACTCACCATGTGGGTAATGATGTGTATTCAACAATCCTCAACCAACAAAGCTGCTACCAGAGCGAATGATGCCTGCTTTCTTGTGCGCCGCAATATATATCTGAACCCGCAAGCCCTGCGTGTGGGAACCCCTCCCGCCGCGTCGGGTTTCAGCCAAAATTTGTCACCGAAGGGTTCACCTCCAAAGCGCTGGTGAACGAGGCTGTTGTGATGCCTGTAATGAGGACTGCGCATGAAATAAGATTTGTTGACGCTGGTTCTGGGGGCAGGCAGACAGGCGGGGGGGTACAGGGAGAGTAGTGCCCGTCTGGCAGTGGAGGTGGCTGAAACCCTAGAAACGCCTCCTTTTTGCTACGGTCGCCCACAGTGAAGGCGTGGGACTCAATGCACATATTGCCATGCAATGCATATCTCACCAACAACTCAAATATTTCGGGGGCTTCGTCATGTGCTGCTCATAATTCAGCCTTAATGCTCACAGCAACCTCTCCGCATCTCTCAGACATACGTCATGAGCGCGGGCACTCCTCCTACCATTGTCCCGGACCCTGATTACAGAGATGGCTCAAGGGAGGGACGATTGCGTTTCAGCAAGCGTGCGGAACAGGTAAGATGCTCGAAGCCAGACCTGCATGCGTGGCAACCATGCAATTGCTTGATCGCGATGCCCTCAAAGTGCCTCCTCAGACCCCCCCCCGCCCCCTTTTTTCTCCTCTGTCAGCATCTCCGGGACGAATTAGCCCTGCACGCACGCAAACAATGCCAGGAGCCGATGGCAGCATTTGCAGCGTGTGCCAAAGAGAATGGGATGTTCGTGATTTTCAAGTGCCGGGCTCTTAATAACGCCAGTAGGTGCTTGGGGGGGGCATGGAGGCTAGGCAGATCCTTGTAATCGGGCTAGGTTCCTGCACTCACACAATTTTCGTCGTTCACGTCGGAAGTTGCCTGGCAAAGTTATGTCGTTACCGCCTCTGACTTGTATATTGCAATCTTTATTCTCTTAGCAAAGTCGTGGCCGAGACCCTTGTCCTCTCTGCCCTCTGACGGGGCCCCCCTCTGCAACCACATTCCCGGCTTCCTCATCACCTTCCTTGCTCTCCCCCCATCTTTCTCAGTGAACGCGTGCTTGAGTCAGTATACGTCGGAGAGCAAGTTTGAGGAGTGGAAGCAGACGCGAGGGCTCAGTCTCGCCGAAGAAGCTTAAAAAAACCCCCTCGATCCGAAAACGAAAAATGAAGGCACGCCGAGGCCGGTCCCCGACCCCCCCCCCCAGCTCTTGCCCTCTTTCTTTTCACTCGCGAGTTTTTTCTTTTGCAGTATTCTTACGGCCTGCCTCTACTGGCAGCGCTCAGCCCACACTCCCTCTCGCCCAGACCCTCGCGAGCCAAGAGCGTGACTCCCCTTTCCGCCCGCTCCCCCCCAACACCCCTCAGGCCTCTGTCTGCTTGACGAAGAAGGTGAATTCCACCTCCTTATTGGTGAGCTTCTTGTACACCTCCTTGAAGGTGTCGAGCTTGTAATCCACGTTCATCTGTCCGGAGGCGTGGGAGCGGCCGTGAGGGGGGAACAAGTGTACCGCGGCAACGAAGGGCAAAGGAGGGCCTTGGACATTACGGATAGGGAGGGGAACACCCTGGCACTGATTTCAGTCCGACCCCTCTCTTCCATTGCGCCCTACCTGATCCTTGTTGTCCAGGAAGACCTTGAGGGTCTTCGTGCCGTCCACCTTGCAGCGCGTCCGCTTCCCCACGATCTCGGTGGGGTAGACCAGGTCCTCCAGGATCGCGTCTTGTACCGCCGTCAGTGTGCGCGACCGGGGTCGGGGTCCCTTGGTCTTGGTGGAACGTCCGTAAGACTTGCCCAGGATGGTGCGTTGCGCGATCACCACCACGTGCGAGCCGCTGGAGGGAGGGAGGGAGGGAGGGGGTGATGGGAGTATGGACGGTATGAGTTAAGGCCAGGATCGTGCCGGAGACGAAAAGGGCCCGTGACGGAGGGCCCCCATGACTCCTCCGCAGGGTCCGCTGTATCCTGTCCGGCTCACACCCTGTACCGCCCTCCCTTTCCTCCCTTACCTAAACTTTTTCTCCAGCTCTCGAACGAGACGCTGTTGGATCCTGTGGTAGGCCTTCAAGAGCCTGTATGGGACGAAGACGACGATCGCTTGGGTCTTCCCGACGTCCACCTCCTTAGCCGCGGTGATGTACAGGTCCTTCAGGTCGGCCTTCCACTCGGGGTTGTTGTTCTGCCGGAGGGAAATGAGACGTCAGACTGGAGGCGAAGAGGTGGAAGCGTTCCTCCTTTCCTTTTTTTGGGCATCTAGAAGGCCTGGTAGACCGAACCCTTCTCCAGTGTGACGGTACCTTGCCTGACCCTATATACATGGCAGCCACATTCCAGTCTCTTGATGCCCTCCAAACATCCCCCCAACCCCTGTCCACTTAATTTTTCTAGCTATCTAATTGAACGCTATCACCCCACGTCCCCACGGGTTCCTTTGGCACAGGCAATTTCAACCCTAGCCTCAATTCCCCCCCTTCTTTTTTACATCGTCGACAGTCAAAGAAATGATTTTTTTCCCACACAACAGACCACCAGGCCGTCTGCAGCCTACGTGAAAATGACTCAGGGCATCTACTTTCTTGCTATGCTACAAATTTCACCAACCCCAACCCTCATTCTCTTTCGTTCTTCTCCTTCTCCCCCCCCCCCCTACCTCAAGGTTCATAAGCTCGGAAGCCACCTTCGTGTCCCACTCATCCGGCTCTTGTCCCCGAGGCTTGACGATTTTCTTAGTTGCCATGACTATACAATTTGAAGATAGAGGGAGGTTATGAGCATTAAAAGAAAGATGAAGGCACACCGATACGCCTCCCATCGAGCAAAATTGCCTCCCTCGATGGCCTTAGGAAGGTCGATATGCAGCTTTTCTGTGCAGTCCGCGATTCTATTTCTCTCCGTGAAAGAGATTTCTCGGGATGCATCGACAAAACTGCTCATCATGACAGCTTCGCACCCTACACGTGAGAGTGCTTGGGATAAAAGTCAGAGCTCGAGGGCAGCAGCCACACAGGCTGGCGATGCTTGTGGTCTCCAGGCCGCCTCCCTCTCACCGCCCTACATCCTCCGACACACAACCCCTGCCACCAAAATGACTACGGCGCAAGACACCGTGCGGATGCCCAGAGATCACACGTTATTATCGACGACAAGTGAACCCCCGTCACCCAGCCAGGGCGGGCCCCGGAAAGAAAGTCGCTGGCCACCACTCCTCCGCTCTTCGCTTGTGAGGCGCCTGATACGCACACTGTGGCAGCGCTCTTACCTCCCCATGTCCCCAAGGACATGTTACAAGAGATCTTGACGGGATCATGATGGAAAATACCTTGATGGTGCGAGTATCTGGCTGGCTAATGATAATGCGCAATAGATCGGGATGACCTTTGAGGGAACGTGGAGAGAATTCACGTTGTGCCGCGGGAACGAGGGATGAAAAGAAGGCAAGAAAAGAGCAATATTGTGACACGCAAAGAAAAATGTTGGTCGTGTATGCAAATGTTCTGTATCTTAGTAATATAAAGATTTATTCGAGGAGACTTTCGTGCGATCATATGGTGCAGAAAAATGTGTCTGTAGTTTCCCCTGGTACGTCTCCGGCACCGTGACAGGGGTTTCAATTTCCACCAAGTACACGATCGATGACTCCTCATCTCACAGAACTAGACGAAATACAGATGATTAAGTATTCTACTGACGTTAAAATATCATCTGCTGGAAAAAAAATCATTCAAAAGAAGAAATATCGGAGGCAGTCGTGCATATTTAGACACCCGCCTTGAAGAGATAGAGCGAAAGAAACATTTCGTCGATCTTTTAAAAAACAATTATACAGAGTTCGGAAGAGCAATTGACCAGATTACGGGTGTTGTTCCACGCGGTTTAACACCATCTTGACACCATAGCTGCGCCAATACCTCCAAGAATGCTTGGCAAAGCTGTGGACAGTCGTAGAACCGCGCTGCCTGTGCCACGTAAGACGAAGATGACAAGTTACGTCGCTAACACTTTGAGGCACAGACATGATCACATATGTAAACCCACGTTATTCAATCGACGTATCGCGTCTCCTCGAAAAAAATCAGGGAACTTTGAAGGCTAGCTGTATAATCTCGCACTGAGAGAGACCTGTGCCACAGCACAATTCTCTCACATCTTGAGTCAGCTATATGACTGTCATCACTTTTCTCTACGCACGCAGTAGGCTGAGGAAACCGTGGTATCACAAAGGAAAAGCGCAGCCTCTAACAAAAGGTCTTGTGACCTATCTCCTGGACCCGCCTTACCTAGAAAGGATGCAGACATCACCGGCGCGTGTCGCCCGCGCTCGAGGACCCTGTGACGATGCGCATGGGGAGTAAAAACTCTCAGTATCGAACGGATCCATCTTCTGTGTCATTCACGAGGACAAGAAGGTGGGTGGGAGGGGCTCAGACAACAAAGTTCTTCTCATCTACGAGGCAACCCAGGCGGAGCCCGAGCAGACGCAGAAATAGACCAGGTAAAACGGCGGTATGTTGATAAAATGCATCTTGGCCATCCTCAAGTACTAAGAAACTGGTTTGTACCGTTCATGTACTCCCCTTTCGACGTCAACCTCGTGCACTCACCTCTCATCATGCGGTTCCAATTGCTGACAGTCTGAAGGAAGGACGCGCGCGCGATCCATCGATCACCTGTCATTTTTTCACCATGCAACCCCTTCATCCCCGCGTACAAATGACTTCATGCCCATGCAATCGCCACTCGTGCGCCAAGTGGCATTTGATTTCGTGCCCTCCTTCCCGCCCGTCGATCATTGGCAAGCAAAAAGGATCTGCAAGCATGAGAGAAAGAGGGCTCAAGGCGTGCGGCCTCGATTCGGCTCCAAATTGGATAATTGCTACATGTCCTCTATTTCCAGGCTTTCAGAAAGGAATCCTTACCGCCATCAAGCCTCGTCCATTCATGCTTGCCATACGTGACATCCCATGCAGCGTCATGCGAAGCATCGACCGCGTGAAGGGGGGAGGTCATCGAATACGGATGCCGGAGTTCTCCTGATGAGATCCTTGCTGGAGCGAATAAAACAATGTTATGTACATCGAGCAAGCATGTTCACCCGGAATTTCGATGCGCATGCATCAGATACGACATCAAAGTCCTCATGTGCACTTTTGATCAAGCAAAACAGCAGCACTTACGAAGCGAATGTCTTTTTTTTTTAAAGTCACTACATACACGTCATATAGCAGCGCGCTTCAATCACGCTTGCCTTCGCGCTTCTGTGATGAAAGTCTTCGTTTATGTGTGCTTGAGGCATGGAATGGACATCTTGACAGTCATAGTCTTGACTCCAGATATAACTTCTGGCTTCGTGTTGTGACAGAACTTCTGTCATGCAATACGCCATGGCACCGCCAGGATCGTCTCATACGCCTCCTCACTCCTCATTCGATTTTTCTCCCCTTAAATCCGAGTATAGATACGACGAAAAGCTCCCAAGATCTATCTCTGCCGGAGAGCAAGCCCTTTTCGTGGCCCTTGGCGCCTGTCTGACCCACAGAGGGGCGCTCTCCACTCTACCTCCTTCAGAGGCCGTCCAGGATGCGCGGTCGAACCACCCCCCCACGCCCGGCGCCTCCACTGCTTTCCCCCCTCCTCCTCTGCACATTTTTCTTCACACTCGTAGCCTCTTTCTCCCTCCCTCCGCATCG
>Ga0102934_1000411_pt1 | contig 28451 bp, 12 predicted proteins | sample SalPonR2_A_D1_MG_FD_78175 | JGI IMG/M metagenome (GOLD analysis project Ga0102934, IMG submission 78175) | Salt pond soil microbial communities from South San Francisco under conditions of wetland restoration - Salt Pond MetaG R2_A_D1_MG | ecosystem: Environmental > Aquatic > Marine > Intertidal... | reverse complement strand
GCGCCGAGACGGCTCTAGCACTGGTCCGGCTTTGGAGTGGAAGTGTGGCTAAGGGGAGTGGGCCGCTGGGGTTGGCTGTTGACTGGTCGCGCTGGGTCTTGGACACAAGGGAGGATGGCGACGCCGACAAGACTTTGCCGGGGGAGGAAGCGGCGTGCGATTGCGAGACCACTTTGCCGGAGTATGACGTTATTTATCGGCGCCTGACCGAGCGAGCATTGGACGCCCACAAATGGAACGGCGCCTCCTCACTCTTGCTCTGGAGCCCGTGGAGGTATAGGGGTGGGGACGGGGGAGATCGGGAGGAAGAGGAGCTCGCCGCGAAACTCGGTGATTTACAAGCTCCGTTGGCTCTTCGGCTCAAGGTGGCCCTCTCATCCCCTCATGCAGCCTTGAGAGCCGAGGCGGTTGCGGGGCTACCAGCCCTCCTTGGGGACAAAGCGACAAACAGTGAGGAAGAAGCGACAGGAGGGGTCCCTCCCGTATCCGGCTCAGTACATGCCACCCCACGGCCATGCCTGTCCTCACGTGTCCTGGTTGCAGATGAGACGCTCCTAGCACTCATCGTATGCGCCCTCTTTCCGCCACGCCCCGTGAAGGACCCGCTCACCTTCCTCTTTTCTTCTGCCTGGCGAGTGGTGGCCGACGCTCTACTCTTTCTCCCTCACTCTCCCAAAGCCTCCCGCGTCCCTCCACTTCCTGCGAGCGTAGCATTTGTTGCGGCACGCTTGGTCATTGGACGGGCACATTTACATGCGGGTGCATTGGTGGCTGACGCTCAAAAGCTACATCCCGCCCTACGTACTGTTGAAGGAGTCTTGTCCCTCCTCTGGACAACGTTGTGTAGTGGGACTTATCACGTTAGAGGGGAGACAGGTGGTACTTTGTCGGATAAAGGACATGAAAGAGATCAATTGAGACAGTCTGATATAAAACTGTGGTCACAAGTTCGCGAAGCAGCGAAGAAGGTACTGGAGCAGGATGAGACTGACACATAGGCGACTAGAACGGGTTGACACTTGTGAAATTGACAGGCCTGAAAGACCAACATACGATGAAGATATTTTTTTAAACTTAAAAAGCATATCATAGACAAAGTGAAAAGTATACCATCAAGTGTAGACCTTTATTTTTCTTGCAGAGGCCATTCAATGAAAGCATGAAGTCAGTGAGCGGAACGAATTGCAGGGTCGTTTGCGAGCAAAACAGCATCTTGTCTGTTTACATACGAGCCTGTGGACTAGTCCCGGTCAAGGCAAATAAAGTCCGTGATATGGACATATTTATTCAATACTACTCTGCGTTATCATCCATTTTTTTGAAGGATTAAACGCCATGCACGATCCCAGCTAGCATACGTAGTATCAGTCAACGGGCGGCGAGGGGCGAAGAGCAAATTCAAATTTCTGTTTATACTCAACGCGATACCTTGAATTCACGCCAATATTCGCATATTCCCGCGTGATCGATACATTCTCTCGATGACAGTTAAAATTGCCTATTGTACAGTGGACTGACGGCTTTTTTTGGGTTCTCGCGGGGCAAATGGACGCTTCCTTGCGGCGGTGGCGCGGGGGCCCTAGCACCACGGGAAGATGGGCCGCCTCGACTCACTCAGTACGACCATCTACTGCCCGATTGAGAAAGCAACTCTCCAAGCACTTCCTTCCGCGTCACTCACGACGTTATCCTATACAGCTCACTGTAAGTTTTTGGGCTGCGTTCCTCGTCATTTATATAGTGTGTCCAAGAATAAGTGCTCAGCCCCAGGCGACAGGGTCGACGGACTACCCGCCGACAGCCAAAACGGAAGGCTGCTTTAACGATTTTTTTACCCTTTTGCAAATATCTTATGGGGGTGCTGGCCAAGAGTCATTAAACAATATTCGCTGTCGGGCCCGATGCGCAGCCAGTGGCTTCAGCATGTCGGCCACCTCGGCCCAGTCCTGCCATTGTGGGAACAATTACCCCTCGGTCTTCCATCGTGTCCGCGACACTCAATGCTCCCAACCTTGCTCGCCAGACCGCACTGTTTGTGAGGAATCTGGCTGTTGTGGAGACGCAAAGGGTAAATATTTCACAGTTAGCTTCGCCAGGGAGATCGATGTGACGCTGCAACTGCTACGGACGTTGACGTTTGACTACCGTGTGCAAAACAAACTGTTCCAACAGCACGTGGAGGGTAGGCTTGCAAGCGCCGCTTCTTTGATGGTTGCGTCCTTTGATGGAGTGGAAGCTATGTCGAGTACGGCATCGACGAATGCCCTAGTCGACGGCGTGATAGGTTTTGGAAATGGGTGTCCCACAGGTTGGGCCGTTCATAAGCGAGCCTGTTATAAGCGAGTTAGCGGGCGACTTACCGATTTCAGCACTGCTCAGACTACCTGTCAGAATATGGGGGGCAATCTTCCTATGCTAAAGACGGTCGACGAAAACGACTTTGTCAGAAGCCTTTTGAACGGGCAAGCCGGCTGGTTAGGAATGACAGCCAAATCTGGTAGGTGGGACTGGGATCTCTTCACAGGATGGGGACCGGGAGAGCCGGCATCAGCTGGTCCTACGAAGCTCTCATCCTTGTTTGGTCCTGGGGGAGGGACGACTTTCAATGACTACTCGGAGGACATTGTGGCCTTGGACACGCTGACCATTGGCTACCGTGTGACTGGGATTGACGCGATTCAGGTCTCCTACCTGCGGAAAGACGGAACCATCTATGCCGGACCCTCGCGTGGGGCGTTTCAGCGTACGAGTAACACCGCTGCGATTACGCTGGCCCAAGATGAGCGAATTGCGAAGGTGGAAGGGACCAGTTCCGGTGCGCAGCTTCGTACCCTGACGTTCATCGTCACCAACCTTAATGGAGGCAACGCCAAGACCTATGGTCCCTACGGCACTTCGCTCTTGGGGAACTCTGGAGGCACAAGCTCATTTTCCTATACGCCGGGAGACGTGATCATGGCTGTCTACGGGTCGCATACGGATATGGCTGTGACTCAGATTGGCTTCGTGGAGTCTAACATCCCACGCTGTACGAGCGTGGACGATGCGGGCAACTGGAAAGCGATAGATTGCGACATGAAACAGGACGGTGTCACGTATCTATGTGAACGCCGACCGATCTCCACCTCCGCTATAGATTGTCCTGACGGGTGGATCTCTTATGGCAGCGCTTGTTATCAGGGTCAGACGGGGAATCAAGTGTCTTGGAACGAGGCGAGAATGAAATGTGTCCAGCTGGGTGGCTCCCTCGCAAACGTCGACTCAAGCACCACTAAATCCCAAGTGCAAGGGCTTATGGGTGGCAAAGGGTTTCTGGGTGTCAAGGACCTGTCTATCACGCCTGGCAAGACCAGGCAATGGGGCTGGCAGGGTTTCTCGGCGTGGGGCTCCAATCAACCCCGGGCGAATCAAGCCTGCAGTCTTATGGAGCCATCAGGTCTATGGGCGTCCACGGATTGTGGGACTCTGCATTCCACAAGATCTGTGGTATGTGAGACCGAGGCCTTGGACACAATTTGCAACTGTCCGAGTGGCTGGCAAGCATTCCAATGCTCTTGTTACAGCGTCCAACAGCAGCTTCCACAGCAGACGTGGGACGGGGCCGCGTTCTCTTGCGAGTCGCAGAAAGCCCGTCTGGTGAATGTCGGGTCACGGGAGGAGACAAACTTCTTGCTTGGTTTGACCAAAGGCCAGGGCATGTTCTTGGGCCTGAAGGACTCGGAACGCAGCGGAAAACTTACGTCCGGGTATTTTCGCAAATGGTCCGGAGATAGGGCGCCACCTGTCGGGGGAGGGGCCGACGCCCAATGTGCAACCATGCGGCCAGACGGTAGCTGGGCGAGTATTTCATGTCTGAGTCAAATTGGTACTTACGTATGTCAGCGACGGATGACCGCGCCGGAGGCAAGTGTTCACGACGTCAGTAACGGCGAACGCTTCCGATTTCTGCAAGTCGACACCCAGCAACCTGTCCTATGGGGCCAACCGATTCCGGTGCGCATTCAGCACGCAGACTCAGGGGCGTTCATGGCAGTAGACTTTACCGGGCGGGTTTATCAGACATTTGTAGAGTCATCAAAGGATACCCTGTTCCAACTTGAGACTGTTCCCAGTACAAATGCTTTCTTGATCCAGAGTTTGGCGTACGAGGCCATGTATTTGAACTATGACCCATCGACGGGCGGATTGATGGGAGGGACAGCGAAGCTCAATGTTTCCGACTACGCAGTGGAGACAGGAATTGGCGGTACTAATTCGGTCAGTATTGCGAATGCGCAGGCCATCAAGAAAGATCGGCTCTTGACGGAGAAACGTCGAGATGGAAGGGGGGTCAAATACACGGAAAAGAAGAAGCCAGACGCCACTCCGGCGCCGAAGAGAGAATCTCGCAGGAAGAGAACGAATCGACGTGATCTCCAGGCCGGTGGCACGCAAGGATACGAAGGAACGGGTGGAGCAGGCTTTACGTTGGCAGGGAATACGCCTGCCTCGACCATGGCGCCTTTTCAAAAGTACGCCAACCTGCCAGCTACAGTCTTTATGGCCTCTACCCTGATCGCTCCCCTGGCCTTGCAAAACTTGCAAATTTCAGTTGCAGTTTTTCGTGAAGATACGATGGAGTCACCACGCTTATGTACAATGTTTATCTACGATTTGACGCCCAATTCTGACTCTTACACTTGTTATCAAGTCCAGGGTGACCCGACTGGCCTTCCTTTGGTGGAGATGGAGATGGCTGCGTGGATCACGCAAGACAAGACATCCATCCTCAGCCCGCGTTCTCCCCTTGAAAATGGGAGAACGCGATGTGAGAACTCGGCTCCTGCCGAGACGGTCACATGCAACGTGGCGTATGGGGAAGGGCTGACTTTCCAACGGGAGCTAGACATCACCTTCGGGCAATACTACGCCTTCTTCTTTCAAATCAATCAGGGCTCTGCGGCTGGTTCAGGCGGAAATTTTGGAGGGTACTACAATTTCCAGGCAGCGTATACGAATGTTTACACTAGTCAAGTCATCCGCTCTTACATCGAGACCAGAAATTGGGCTGTGGTGGTGCCCGTGTCTCCGCAGTCTTTAGCCACAGTGCAATTCTGGATATCGACGGTCGATATCAATTATGTCTGGCAAGCAATCCTGAATGCCCAAGGCTCATTTGATATCTCGTCAATGGGTCTATATCTTTCTACAGGCCAATCCCTAACCACGCTTAGTTACCTGGAGGACTTGTTTTTTTACACCTTCGGCACATTTGCATACCCTAGTCAGGCAGAAATAATTATCACCGTCGATGATGTGGAAAATCAGAAGTATCCGTTCCCTGTCCCTTCGATGACGAATGTGGTGCGGCATGCAGAGGTACAGGAAGAAAAGGAGAAGCATGTGTTGGGAAAGGGCCGAAATTTTCCAGGAAGCCTAGAGCTTCTTGACGGAAAAGGGGGTATGTAAATTGCACGGAGTGGAGAAAATGTAAATCAAATAGCACAATTTTTTTCGATTGACTCGCAGTATCAAAAACTAGAGATGATTGATTTTTTTAACTTTCTCGTCATTCATTGACCTGTCATTCCGCCACAATGGAAAGTTACCTCAGGGTCAGACCAATTCAACTCTTTCGGCGTCTAACGGGCAGTCATGACGGACGGCTCAAATTCAAATATGGGCCGAAGCCATCAAATCACCTCAGACACCCGCACTTTTTGAGTCACCGTACCTTTAACCTACTTCTCCCCGCATGTTACAGACGATATGCGGGAATTAATCCCGTCGTCGGGAAGATGCTTGCGACGACGGAGCTTATTTTCCCATCCAACGTTACCATCTCCATCTTTATTCTGCAGTCCGTCACGGGGTGCTGCTCGAACATACATATTTGCTACGATTTGTATTCTCTTGCACGCCCTATTGACAGCCTACGCGCAATCCTCGTCTTCAAATGTTGGTAGTCAATCAACTACCGGTACCTTTAGCGCAAGAGCTCTGGGTAAGCGCTCTTCTTTGATCCGTACCCTCAAAAGTTTATTTCTCCTCAAAAATACAACTGTTTCCTGTTATCTATGAACGCCAGGTAAAACTGAAGGATGTTTCAATGACTTTGCTGCCTTATTGATAGTATATTTCTCTGAGAGCGATGTACTGTCTAACGCCAAATGCCAATTATTGTGCGGAGATCATGGCTTTGTGACGGCAGCTACAACAGCCCGCTCGTGTCATTGCGGAAATATTTATCCTAGTGTGTACCACCGAGTTGACGATCGTCGATGTAACAGTCCATGCAGTCTCGATCGCGCCGGTTGTACTCTCTCTAGTTGTTGTGGGGATCGCGACCGGAAATACTTTACTGTTAGCTTTGCTGGCGAGATAGAGCCACGTCGTGAGCTCCTCCGGCGGTTGGCATTTGATTATCGCGAGAATTCAGCATTATTTAGAGCCCACATCGAAGATCTTATGGCTCAAAGTACCTCGCTCCAGGTCTTACGTTCTTCGTCCATGGATGGTGTGAGTGAGGGCTACGTATCGTCCAAATCTGACAGCAGCAGCACGGAATATTCTCCGGAGAGTAGTAGTACTTTTCTGGGACTTGGCGAAGGCTGTCCAACAGGCTGGTACACCAGTGGGGACTCATGTTATAGGGCAACTACGAGTGCTGCACCCATCACTCAGGCCGCCGCACAAGCCGCGTGTACTGCGTTTGGCGGAACGCTTGCCAGTCTGATGTCCGCCTCGCACAATATCGTGACGCAGGGAATGCTACGAGGGCAAACGGGATGGATTGGTTTGAAAACGACATCCCGACCGGCTGGATATACATGGAGCTGGACAACTTACAGTGCTTGGGACGTGAACCAACCCGATTCCGATTCCTTCACCCTACGTTCTCCACAAGCCTACGGACCCATCTCAGGGGGGGCTTTTGACGATTACAACCGTAATATATCGGGGCTTGTTTCCATCACTGTCGGTTACGGCATTGCTTCGATCATATCGTTACAAACCACGTATCGCCTGAAGAATGGATCAACGATTGCCATGCCCGTCAGGGGGGGGGAGGCACGGACGAGCGAAAAATTAACGCTCAACCATGGAGACAGGATTACCAAGGTGGAGGGGGTTGAGAACGGCAAAATTTTTCAAGGTCTTACCATAACCGTAACAGATTCAATGCGACGACGCCGTGTCTGGGGCCCTTGGGGCTCTGCATCAAAGGCAACATTCAGCTACACTCCAGTGTCGGAAGTAATAGCTTTGCACGGTCGTTACAGCTCCAAAAATGTGAATCAAATAGGATTTTATGAGTTTGTTGGCAAACAATGCGGACGGATGAATGATCAAGGCCTATGGGAAGCCGTGTACTGCGATGAAAAAGCACCCGCCCCCTTCTACCTTTGCGAAAAGCCGCAAGGTATGAACCGTCGCGACTGTCCTCCCGGTTGGGCCAACTTTGGCCAATCGTGTTTCAAGTCTAAGCAGTCCTCGGTGTCCATGACCTGGCTGGAGGCGGCGGCTGCCTGTCGCCAGACTGGTGGTTGGCTGGCACGTTTGGATTCGGCAGCTAAGCGTGACGCAGCGTGGGGATTGATGCAGGGAGCACAAGGATTTATTGGGCTGCATGATGCCTTACCATCGAGCCAAGACAGCATCTGGGGTTGGGATTTCTACACTAATTGGGACACTGATGAGCCTGCACCGATCCTAAACGAGTCTCAAGATCAAATTGAGCCGGCATCAATGTGTGCGTTCATGAATGTCCAAACGGGAAATTGGGCTTCAATCCGGTGCTCCGCCTCTATGGCAAACGTAATGCCAGTGTGCGAATCCCCTGTGTTGGATGATGAGTGCTCCTGCCCCCAAGGATGGGTAGCGTGGGAATGTACCTGCTATTACTTTGACAGCAGTGCCAATGACGACCTTTCCAGCGCGTTAAATTCATGGTTGAATGTACAAGAATTTTGCGGCAGCTTGGTGGACGGTGGAAGTCTGCCACTGCCTCGTAACTCTGAGAACAACGCAAGGCTGTATCAAAGTGCTGCTCAGCAGAGTTACAATATCGTATTTTTAGGCCTCCGCGATACTTTTGGTCAAGGGACGGTGATCCCCGAGGTCTGGACATCATGGGGTGCGGGCAACGAACCTGTTCCCAGCCAGGGGCTGTGTGGCAGTATGCGTGCAGACGGTGACTGGTACCCCTTGGATTGCAAGAGTAGTCTCAGGGCATACGTATGCCGCCTTCCACGAGCTGCTACGGCGGCATACATAGGGACGGATGGACAGACATTCGAGATATCCCTGATTCCAGGCCAGGATATTGTATGGGGTCTGCCTCTCGATATAGAGATCAAACAAACTGACACAGGAGCTGCACTGGCTGTCGACGATGAAGGCAACGTTTTCCCTATGCTGAAAGACGAGTCTCCGGAGACCAGAGCATCAACGCGTTTTACCTTTCATATGGCGACAACCAGCAAAAATATAGGCGCGTTCTTGCTACAATCTGCAAAGCATCGAAGCTTTATCAAATCTGATCCCAGCACTGGTCAGTTACGGGCGATCATGTCTCCTACACAAGCTGACGACGGCGACAGTAGTCAAGAGATGATGGACCTAGTCAGAAACGGCCACGCAAGCCTTTTCACTGTCTCGCATGTCGTCCCTGCATTAGGGATTCAGAATCTGGCCATCTCACTGGTTGCACATGGAAATGCAGATGCTGGCCCTATGCTCTGCTCCATGTACGTATATGACTTGACACCTGAAAGCACATCATTCAAATGTTATGAAGTGCAGGGAAGTACTGAAGGCCTACCCGAGGTAAACTTGGAAATGGCGGCTTGGAGCAATCAAGATAGAGCGACAATGCTGAGTCCTCGAGTTCCTCTGGACCTCGGACGCTTGGTGTGCGAAAATGCGAATCCTGACCAGTCATCGACGTGTACAGCCACGTACGGCCAGGCGCTGGGCATTTCAACAATTATCAACATTATGGCAGGATACATGCTGCAGAATACGTACAATATTTGGTACATCAGTCCTCCCGGAAACTTTTGGAATATGGCCATCTTGCGCACCAATACCTACACTGGTATCACTCTGACACAATATTTGCAAACCAATCAGTATACGGCCTTGGTCCCTGTCCCTCCGCAGACAACGATTATATTGCAATTTTGGCAGTCTACGGTGTCCTTGAATTACGTTTGGAATGCTTTATTCACAGCCACAGGTTCATTCCAACTTTCTTCACTAGGGTTTAATATTGGGAGCCCACGGTCTTTATCGGCCGTTTCGACACCAGGAGACCTCCTTTTCTATTTATGGGGGCGATTTCAATATCCCACCCAAGGGGAGATCATCATTTCAAGCAATCAAGCAACGTATGACACGTGGCCGTTCGATCGGCCTGGTTACTCCAATTTATAAGAATTTTGTGTGAATAGGTATAAGTGCATATATATATATATATACCACATGGAGTGGAGGCCCTTGAGGTAGGAGCCTTGCTTTTTATAAATCCATTCACAAGAATGAGATCAGGAAAGAAAATGAAATAGGTAATACATTGATCAGACGTTTGTTAAATTTCGTCTTACCTCGCGCTTTCGTCTGTCCAGAGCAAGCGTCATGAGGGAAATTACTTAATTATGCTTGACAAATACAAAATGTAAACACAAAACATGAAGTCGCAAACTCTATCTCTAAACATATCTTCTACGGAATATTGTTCATGGGAGGCACCTGCAGCTGATATTTTGCTGCTTGCATCTCGTCCGTCGTAATGATGACCTCCGCTTGGGAGGCTGCGGAATAGCGGCCCCACTGGTACACGTTTAAATCCCAGGGATCGGATACGTCAGACAAAGCATGATTGGTGCCGAAATACACACCATTGGCAGACAGCTCAAAAGAACCCGTAGCCTTCAAAATGGCCAGCCAAACATAATTAACATCTACAGATGTTAACCAATACTGAATCGTACAGACAGTTAGGGGTGGAACGGGTACGTTAACGGCCCAATTTCTAGATTCCACGTATGTGTTGGTAGTGATGGACGTGTACTGATTATCGTACGCGTACAAGTAATTGTACCATATCGCAGTATTTTCGCCGTATCTCCGCTCCATCTGGAACTGGTTGGCGTAGTTTTGGCCCCATGTTACGGACAAGGCTGTGCTAAAGGTAAGCCCCTCTCCATATGAGAAGGTACATGTCAGCGTATCAGTCGGAGATTCGTTCTCACACTTGGTCCGACCGTTTTGCAAAGGCGTTCTTGGCTTCATGTTGGTGGTTTTGTCTTGAATTGTGAACGCCTGTACGCTGAGATCGACCATGGGAAGGTTTGACGTGTCACCTTGGATGTAATAGCAGCTGAATGAATCCGAAGTCGCAGTCAAATCGTAGATTTTCAGCGAACAGTACCTTGGATTAGGCATGCTTTCAGATTTTTGTACCGTCACACCAATTTGCAAGTTTTGTACAGAAACAGGTCCGAAGCTCTTCGTGGAACTGAAAACACTTGGTTTGTTGGCCTCGTTAGAGTCAAATTTCATGCCGGCCGGCGTGGGCACCGGTGTGGCAGTACCAGCATTGAATGTGAGAACCTCTCTACGGGATCTGTCGAGTGCTTGGTGCCGACGATTGCGAGCACGCCGCTTGCGTGCAAATATACCTTCTTCGTTGCTGTCGTCTTCACTATTTTTTGGCGACAAGGAGTCCGACTGCATAAATGATTCATCAGCACGGAGGTCCTCCGCGCCGGCATCATTTCTCTCCCGCCTATTTTCGGTCGCCGCCACAGGCACTCGCCGCTGGTGTTCTCTTCGATAGTAGGAAAAATCGTCAGCGTCGATGACGCTACTGTCAAGGGTTTTGAGGTGTCCTTCGTCAGGATCCAGTTTCAAATAGAAGCCGTAATTTTTCGACTTGATCGTGAACCCCGTTGTGTTAACAGCTCCCACGACCTGCAACTGAGCATCATTACTGCGGGAGGTGGACGTAAAGACGTTCCCAGCGCCATCAATTCCCAAATAGGCGCCCGTGGCCGAGTGCTGCAGGTATACATCTAAAGGTGTCCCCCATCTTGGTTCCACATCTTGATCGACAGCCAACATGGTGAATTCCTCGCCTGTGGTGATACGCCCACCTACTGGAGATGCTTTGGGCCGCTTGCAAACGGCCTGCGAGAACGAACTTGTGCATGGAAAACCGTACCACTGGCTGTCACCCCGCAAGACACCACACAACCCGCTCCCCCCGCCGTTTACGGTCCCCAGATTGTCAATTGGCTCTCCTAAGGCCCAATTCGAAAACGTGTTGGATGTAAAAATACCTGAATTAAAAACGTCACGCCGTCCAAGGAAAACTGCTTGATTTTTTGCCAGACGACTCGCAATATAACTACTTTCCCCCGGACTATTGACATCCAATAAAGCACCGCCGAGCCCTTCACAGGCCTGTGCTGCGGTGATCCAGGAGACTCCGCCCGCAAAAGCGTTACTAGACGTTCGCGACACGACTCGATAGCAGCGGCAGCTGAAGGCAGTCCATCCATCCGGGCATGTGCAATAGTTATCAGTGGGTGTCAGCTCGCAAACGATTGCCCGTGGCACACTTGTGTCTCCGCAGTCAATCGTGAACCAAGTCTGGCTTACGTCCATCGCCAAACATCCTCCTCCTGTGTTGACGCGGGCACCCGGGGAGGCCGACGTGGAGGGCTGGGGTAATGGCCTGGGCTCTCCCACGCCCCAATTCGTGTAAGACTCCCATACGAATGATCTATTCGTCTGACCCATCGGCATACGGTCTTTAAAGCCAACGAATCCGTATGATCCCCGAAATCGCGATTGGAAAAATGCGCTCATTTCAGGAGTTGCGACTGTCACTAGCGTAGCTTGCATTGTCAGACACGACAGCCGTGCGCTTTCCCAGCTCAATTTATTGCCGGAAAAGGCCTTATAACAGAAGCCACCGTACCTAAACCATCCACCCGCCGGACAATCAACGGCACTAGCCGTCGGACGGAGCTGACAGGCGTATGAGACACCGTCGAATGATTGTGCGCAGGGTATTGTGCGCCACTTGCCTTGCGGGGTGATTTGTGTACATCTTGGGGACTGCAAATCATAAAATCCGAGTTGATTGATCCCCTGAGGGGAGTTGAATCCGAAGAAACCAACAAGCAACCTTTCGTACGAGATGATAGCATGAACCGGGTCAATCAGGGGGTGATACTGTGATTAAGGCAACGATCATTTTGCTCAGCAGAGTACTCACCCAGTGGCGTTTACTATCCAGGACTTGGCCCCACTCCCACCAGGAGTGCCATAGGGCCCATAGGTGATGCTGTTGCCCTTGACATCCTTCACGACCAGATTCAATGACTGAAGCTTGTCGTTCACGACGTCTCCGAAGGCTGAAGCGAAATACTGCCCGTACGAGAGACTGATAACGGCAGTGTCCCCCCCCTTGTTGGTCCCCATGACGTTCCCGATGATCTCGCTACCATTGGTATATAAATAACGGCCCTGAACACCAAGAAGCCTGGAGGAAGAATAGACGGCCAACTGTCGAATGTTCTGTAGGAGCGCATAAGGAACGGAAATGGGAGTTAGAGAAGAAACCACTGAGTCATACATGGATGTAGAAGAGAGAATTGTATTACTCACGCGCACGCCTGCTTGTAAATCGTCGAATGCATCTCCTGTTGCTGCACCCGAGACCGGGAGCTTGGTGACGAAGCCGTTGAGACTGTTCGGCTCTCCCGGGCCCCAGTTCGTGTAGTCGTCCCATTGGAACCCCCCCACGTCCCTGTTGCTTAAACCGATCCAGCCAGGGCGCTGGAACAACATGCGCGTCAGGTAGTCGTTCTCCTCTCGAGATGTAATGACAGCAAGAGATGCCCCGTCCTCTTGACATCTTTCTTTAGCTTGGATGTAGCTCATCATTTTGCCATAGACACGAGAGTAGCAGGCTCCCTTAAATTCCGAGTAGTGGTCAGGACAGGAGCCTTGAAGGCCAATGCCTGCCCCACCGCTCATCACTACACCCGTACTAAGACCATTCGAAGACATCACCTTAGGTAGAGAGCAAAGGATGATTTGTTAGATCAAGACGTCAAGTCTCACAGAACGAGGGGGATGGAAGTAAATTGTGAGAGGAGCCGAAAAAGACATTCACGCACCTGGAGGGGAGCGCTTGCACCCATTAATGTCTTTATGTGATCTCGTAGGCGAGGGTTACTCATTCGATAATCGTATGTCAGCTGCCGCAGAAGCTGAAGGACGGGATCAAGCTTTTCATAACACATATCCGAGAAAGAGATAGAGGAAATGAGGAGACATCGTTCATTTGAGGGTCTCTTTCAGACTGATCATTTATAAAAATGTTTCCAAATTAATTCAACTAACCTGGCCAGCAAATGCCACAGTGAAGTACGTCCCATCCCTTGAACCGCAGCAGGCATACACAAAGCAGTAGGTCTTGTCTGGACTGCAGGGATTGTCGCAAATGTCGTCCTTGACCTGTGAGGACAGAAAAGGAAAGCAACAGGCCAGGGACCCAGGCAAGAATATTGAGCGACGAGCAGCGACTGGCATTTATGACTGCTGGGATATGTATAAAACGCTCTTTGAATGACATCACTCAATCTCACTCATCGTCGCATTGCTCTACCTTGAAAAACGCGGATGGGTAATTATTTCCGCAGTAGCATGTGTTGAGTGAGGTGGCAGAAACTGAAAAGCGCTGACTTGCACAAAACGCTTGACAAACTCGATTGTCAATTTCAACGGCGGGGTATGTCTGGCTGAGCAAAAAGTCAAATTTCGAAAAGCAACCTTCGGTCTTTCCCAAGTTGCTCGGAGCAGATGTGGACCCTGTCATCTGCAAAAAATCGGTGGGAAAGAGTTAATTGCGCACACTGGAAGATATCATAAAACTTTAAATTGCATTACGGTCAGCACCGGCACATGAACGTGGAATTTTCACTGACGCGGTCCAGACCAGTAGCGGTCCTCCTCATCTCTCACGAGGAAAATGGAGACCTGCCCCTGTAAACTTTTGGGTCCATTACGCACCGAATCTGTCCCAATACTGTATAGTCCTCCTGCATTAGTAGGCATTGATAAATATAATATTCCTAGTAGAAATATTTGCAGGCAAGACGACCACGACTTTGGAGGTGACAGGAGGCTTGATACCCTCCTCCTTATTCTTGGGGACGGAAGGAAGAAGTATATCCGAGCGAATGGTTCAAATATGGTTGTATAAGTCATTAGACGTCGTGAAGGGAGTCTAATTGACCCTGTCATGCACCCGTGAGTGACTAATGTCCCATGCGGTGATTGTTGTAGCCACTGATATGACGATACATCGACTGGTATGGGCCAGAGGGCACCTTTACGTCCATGAGCCGCATTAAGTGAGGCACTGCATGGAAGACTCCCTTTCTCCCGACGTCGTTTGTATCCCATGACAGGGGAAGGCTGTGACCATAGGACTATATTAGGTATGGGCGTGTGAGCGTGAATGATCACCCCTGAATCTTTGGTAAAAGTTCGGATGAAGTGGCTTTGTTAAGGCCAGAAAGAAACTGCCGAAAGAGAACGCGTACGTGTCCAGTTTTTCCGGGCGGGAGGTGACAGGAGCACTTCCGTTCTGTAAATTTCATCTTCATCGTGTTGATATCATCGCGAAATGTCAACTTTTTCCTCTATCTCCGTCTCTTACAGAACAAACATATTTGTGATACTTTTTTACGCATGGTGGCGCATCGAGCCATGCACGCCATGTCCCTGAAATGTTTCTTGCGTTGGATTTCTCAAAACCTTTAATGCTACCGACAGCAATCTCAACAAAGCCCTCACCTCAAACCATTTCATACTGAATTAGCATAATCAGTACATAAAAGGCCAAATGTATTATCGACCTATATTTCACACCCTGGGTGGCCGTGGCAAGCACCATATGCTTCGTAATTCTTTTTCCACACGTCCTAGTCCGGTGCGTATGATTGACAATTTAAACGCAGCAATTGCCACCCCGTTAGTCAACACGCCATTCTATTATTCTGTACGTGAAATTCAGCTCTTTCAAATACCCCATATGTCTCGATATCGTCAGGTCACCACAACCGATGCCATGGCTCAGCACCCGTACGCAACGATGTTTGGTGGCATGACTTTTGGCTACTTTGTCGCGATGTATTTTGAGCGAACTAAGTACAAGGATGAATACGTACGGGACGAACGCCACAGGCCGGGCGTCGGTATTCCTGGTGTCTCAAAGTGAGAGTCCCTTCAGCGAGAGTGGGCATATTGTACGCTCATCATCGTTCGGAGAATTGAACTTTACCTCTGGTCTACTACTTCCTGCAGCCAACATTCGCGGAGGTGTTACTATCTTTCAGCAGCGGAAGAAGACGCAGTCCTCATTGGAGTTGAATGATAAGACAAGCTTAACAACGACGGCCCGAGATTTCACTTGATGAAAGAAATTTAGCCAGGTATCATGAAACTTTTTAAAACTTATCAATTGTGCACCTCGAGTTTTGGAAGATGGGGGCCTAAGCCGTTCCGTCACTTCTATCTTCCTTGACCAGTATCGAACCTCCGAAATTCGATCTTTTTTCGTTGTTTGTTTCCTCGCAGCTCGTAAGGGGGGGAGGGAGGGAGGGAGGGAGAGAGGGAGGGGGACTAAGTCAAGCAGGTCCGTCATTTTATTTCTTCATTGATTTGTGTTAAATCGAGTACAATGTATTATCATTTTCCTTTTATGTGAGAGAAAGCTCTTCAAAACTTTGACCGAACCGGCTGCGGATACGTCACAGAGCAAGACGCTCTAGTGCTTCGAAGTCCTTCGCGCGGGGAAAGTTTTTTTCCTTTCGCAGCGTTCATTTAAAAAAAAAAGTCGAGACAAAAGATGATCAGAAAGTCATGAGCCGGTACACAGAAATGCAAGAATGCCTAGAATTCATGTCCAATATTCGACCTTTAGGAGGTTGGCCCATGCTACAGCCCGAATTGCATGTACCCCGTGGATTTTTGGAGTATTTGGAAAGCCCTGTGATCACATAAATGATCTATCGCGCTCCAAAGTAAGCACCGGGATGAAAAGAGAGAGGAAGCACGAAAAGAAATGCCCCGTCTAAATGTTCTGCGTGGCCAGCGCGCGCGAGGTACACAAATGGACCCCCTCCCCAAGAGAGAACAGGAATCCGCGACGTGGCGTTCGGAAACTCTGAGGTGGTGGCAGCCGGGGTTTAAGGGTGCTGGAGTGAGCAGGTGCTTGTTGGAAAAGCAATTGTTGGCGGGATATCTCACGCATTTCATTACCTTTACCATATTCATTAGGTGTGCTGAACTGGATTTTCGCCAGAGTAGGTGTATTCGACGTTGTCCAATCAGCATGGCACGAACGGGTTTCCCTTTGCGCAGTCGGCGGCGGAGGCAGCGGACTTCGACCGTCGTTACATTACGAGCTTTTATTCCTCTGTTGTGGCTGAGTGCAGAGATGGTTATGGCTTTTGTGGGTCCTTCGATCTCGGTCTCCCCTCTTGCGCGGGCAGCTCCTCGGAGAGCGGTAGGAATGATGGCCACCCCCCCCTCAAACCAGGCGCCCCGCAAACCGCCAGGAAGTTTCGTGGGCCGAATTTTACGACGAGTACTTGGGACTGTGGGCGGCGTAGTTGGTCTATCGGTGGCCCCTCTACCGCGTGAGAAAGTTGAGGAAGTGCTGTCCAACCCGGAAGCGGCCTTCCAGCAATTGGCGGAGGTGGACGTGAGCGCCACGATGCGCGAGACGGCTGATGATTTGAGGAGGACACTTGAATCGATTGATCTCTCGTCCCACTCAGGGATTGCGAGCCTAGACTATGAATCAACCATGAAGATGCTTGCATCCAAGGCAAGCAGCTTTACATCATTCGTGCAAGAATCAGTCGATCATATAGGGGAGGTGGATCTTGCGTCCCTTATGGAGCTTGTGAAAGCGGGAAACTTCATAGAGGCCGTGACCCGAGCCACGGGGGCAGATACCGTCGTGACAAGTGAAGCGTTGCAGGGCAAAGGGGCCGAGTGGTTCGCGGCGTTGGACGGGCGCGTTGAGGAGGCAGCGAATGGCCTTGGTGACATGCTGGGGGGTGCCAACGGAGTGCTCCCGGAGGGTCTTGCCGCACAAGACATGACGCGATCTGTAGCTTTTTTCCTCAAGCAAGCGGCCGTCAACCCGGCGCTGCGCATGCAGACGGAAGAAACCTTGGCCGGCGTGCTTGTCGCCGGCCTGGGACTGTCTGCGGCCAGAGCCCTCTTTGACGCCAGGTCGAGTCTGGGGGCCGCCATGACGGGCCCGCCCACCGTGTACGACCCGGCGCTCATTGACGCCTACTTCGGCGCCCGGCCCCGCAAAGTCCTGAACCGCCTGGTCAGCGGTCTTACCAGTGCGAGCAGCTTCCTCTCGGGTCTGCTCGTGGATTATGTGATGGCGACAGGGGAAGAGAAGGCCTCAGAGCGGGCGAAGCAGTTGACGGCCCTCATCACGGAGCTGGGGCCTGTCTTTATCAAGGTCGCACAACTCATATCAGTCCGTCCTGACATCGTCGGGCCCGTGTACCTGAAAGAACTCCAGTCCCTGCAGGACCAAGTACGGCCTTTCTCTTCCCGCGAGGCCAAGAAGATCATCGCCGCCAACCTGCCCAAGGGGACCGCTTTGAAGGACGTGTATAAGAATCCTGACACGGATTTCTATGAGCCCGTGGCGGCAGCGAGCCTGGGGCAGGTGTACCGGGCGGAGCTTGTGGACGGGAAGGTGGTGGCGGTGAAGGTGCAGCGCCCGAACATGCTGGAGACCATCACCTTGGACCTTTATACCATCCGATTGCTCTGCAACGTTGGCAAGACCATTCCCCGCTTCCAAGCCAGCTGCACGAGTTTCATCGAGGTTCTGAACAACTGGGGAGGCAGATTTCAGCAGGAGATCGATTACGTACAGGAGAAGAAGAATACCCGGAAGTTCGCCAAAGCCATGGGGGCTTTCCCGCTCGTGAAAGACGCCGTTGTGGTGCCGGAGGTGTATGAGACCATCTCCTCGAGGGACGTGCTGGTCACGGAATGGATCGAGGGGCGGAAGATTCAGTCCTTCGACAAAAGCGACCCGAATGACAAGGAAAAGCTGGAGAAGATCCTGGCGGTGATGTTGAACAGCTACCTGGTCCAACTCCTGGACACCGGCATCTTGCACGCGGTGAGTCGCGTGGCTGGAAATGCTGGAGGGACTCATAAGCTTTTATAAAATGCCGTTGCCGGCATGTCGTGTTGAGACGTCGACTCGTGAGGCCAGGACCCTATCTCATCCCCTTTCTTCTACAATCGTCCCTGCAGGACCCCCATGCAGGCAATTTCCTCGTCACTCCGGATGGACGTCTGGCCATCCTTGACCATGGCTTGGTCACCGAGATCGACGCGGACCGACGACTTGCTCTCATAGAGTACGTGGCGCATTTGACGGCGCAAGACTGGGAGGTAAGTGGAGTTACCTTCTGCCCGTGGGCATTTTGTTTCACTTGTATGCTGGGAAGAACGGTCGATTTTAGTCTTGCGAGACTCGAATGGAGAGATTAGTCATTTCATGAGGTCGAATCTCTCGAAGATGCCAATTGATCTAAATTCATTCAAACGTCTGCCTCCAGGCTACTGTATGCGATCTTGTCCGTCTGGGGTTCATACCGCAAGAAATTGCGGACGATAAAAAGAAGCTAGGCATTGTCGCTCCGATATTGGGCTCGGTATTGGAGCAGTTGAGCAACGGTGGAGGCGCCAAGGCGGTGAATGTAGACGAGATCGGCGATCAGGTCGAGTCCCTCGCTGAGCAGTACCCGCTGACTATTCCCCCCTGGTACGTCTTTTTCAGAGGTCTGCTTCAACACTTATGGTCGCTCGTATGTCCCTGACTGGGCAAACAAATGAATCCATCGCGCATGAAGTCAAAATGTCTCTCCAGACGGAAGAGAGGTGCTTTTACAGTCATACGAGTCTGGGTTGATTAACTCATGCGGCACGATGCTGTCTCCCTCTAATCTCTCTCTACATCCTTTAGGTTTGGACTGATTGTGCGCGCATTTAGCGCCATAGAAGGTTTGGGGCTGGGCCTTTCTCCCACTTACTCCATCGTCAACCAATGCTTTCCTTTCCTGGCTAGACGCCTTCTGACGGACGACTCACCTCGTATCCGTGCCGCCCTAAAATCGTTTTTGTACGGGAACGACAAGCAGCTGAAAGTAGAGCGTGTCAACGACATGATAGAGGGATACCGAAACTTTACAAATTCGTTCGACGATATGGCCGTGACGGTGGGGGGGTCCCCGATTGTGTCCTCGTCCACTGCCCCCTCTTTCGCCGCTACCTCCTTGCCCAGTCGTGAGCGGCTCATGGCTCTCGGCAGCAGCGGCAGTGGAAAAGGAGGGAAAGGGTACTTGGAATTCGATAAGCCCACCATGGAGGTTCTTCAAATCCTTTTTCATAAGGATGGCAATTTTGTCCAAGAGCTGGTCACAGACGAGTTGGTCCGGATGGCGGACGCTGTTATCAAGGAAGTGACTGGCTTGGCGGCTCGTCGTGCTAAGACGACACCCTTAGCCCTTTCCAGCAATCTTCGCCGTCTTCCTGGGCCACTGGGAAATCTTGCGCTTGTCCCTTTTATTCCCATTATCTCCTTGTTAGGCCTTTTCACAGCGCTAGCAGAGCGGGCTGAAACGCTCTCGCAATTAACAGAAGAGGACAGAGAAAGTCTGAAGACACTGCGCTTACTTTTGGGTGCTGTGAGCGTACAAGCACCCCTAGACGAGACAAGGAGTGGCAATGGCATGAATAGAAGCCCATTTCCCTTCCCCTTCCCTCCTCCGCCACCGTTCCTGTTCCCCTTTCCCGGTCGCGGCAGTGGCAGCAACAACAATTTTCCATTCTCTTTCCCGCCTCCGTTACCACCATTCGGCCCTTCCGCTAACAGCATCGCATTTATCGAAACAGCTCTGGGTGTGTCGCGTCAGGTCCTCCCCGAAATCGCGCCTGGCGTGGCTGCTATAGGTCGTCGATTCTTGGCCCAGTTAACTGGTCGGGTATTGAACAGACTCGCAGATGAGTTGGAGGGACAAGGAAATAGACTGTAGACATGCAGCTGCAATAAAGAAGCATTGCGTGTACGTGGAAGTTGAAGAATAATAGGAATGTAAGCTTTTCAGGAGCGATACCGCATGTATGATACGGAGAAGCACACGATAAGGCGAAAAATCATGTGAAAGGATTTTTGTGTGAAAGGACCAGTTAAAATTCTCATAACATGAATGTTTTGTTTCTAATTGACAAGTCTCAGGCGCTGGATAATTCGTTCCAATCAAGCCAGGGATATCTTTAATCTGTAAGTATTTCTTTCAAGCAGTTGCGATTCTCAACTCTACATCAGCAGGCGGAAGTAACCCTATAGAACGCAGATTCTTTACAATATTGAATAAAGCATCTTCTGCTATGCGACGGTAACACGGCCACAAAGTGCTCCGATTAAAGGCATTTGTCGCAAATGAAGACATTTGAGAAAGCTTTGTCCACAGTTCACTAAGCAGAAGCTGCGCCAAACGGGAACATTCGACGAGCACATCAACTAAGAATCCTATAATGTGCGCAATCACTGACAAGATACTAACTAAACAGAGGATGAGAGTAGGGAGCAGGTCTGCAGAGTAGTAGAGCGGCAAGAATACCACGGCAGTAAGGAAAGCTACATGTGCAGATTGCAATAGTTGTTTGCCTCGGCCGGTCAATAACAAGCAGGCTGGCGGTGCAGCCATAAGGCCGTAAAATAATTTTGTCATTCCCCCCAAAAAATACCACATGCCATATCCATAAGGAGCATCGGTGTCATGAGAAGGTGATCCAACTAAGCCGTGCACGCCTGCAAGGATCAGCATACCAGTCGTGATATTTCCGAGTAGGCGAGACGTGATGTCGTCCTCCGGCGCGTATCCCGGGCCATCTAGCAAACGACGGAGCCATCGACTAATCCATGATTGATCGTTTGTGTGATTACGAGTACTGAACAGTCCTATAGAGGCGTTCATGTCCAGGGACGGGACCTGGCCTCCGTTCAAGACTTTCTTGACTTCCTCGACTTGTATGCCGACATCGGCTAGATCCTGGGAAACGGGGCCACGCGACTCCAGCACTTTGCTGACAAAGGCTGGGGACTCTTGCTGTGAAATCCATTTCAGGTATTCTGTCACCCCCACTAACCGACGTTTTCGTTGAATGTCGTTAAATCTTTCCAAAGTGCCAAACACGCCATAGTGCACGTCTCGACAGTGATTATGGGCGTCATCTCCGCAGTCCTCAATACAAGCCGCACAAAATCCACACCCACACCTCGGACACGTCAAAGCAAAACAACCATCGAAATCTAGGAACGCCCGACGGCAACCTTTCCGCGGGCACTTCAAGGTCAGAATTTCCTCCGCGATGTGTTGCCGACAAGTGCTCATTTTCAAATCGAAAGGTTGAGATCTGGATTCCTCCCACAGAGAAGGAGCTGCTGGTGGTTCACTCTTTGGCAAGTGAGATCGCTGTCTACGGCCCACACTTCCACGATAGGGAGAAAGTGGCGCTTCCCCAGAAACAGCCCTCTCTTCCGAAAGGACAGTGGTCAACAAGCCTTCGAGGCGCTGCACATATTTTCGTTGGGTGCCTGGGTCGAGAAGATTCACGAGATCATCATAACTCCAAGGTTCTGCAGAACAAGTTTGGTTAGTGATTGCGTCTATGGCCGGGCAGGTCACACAGCCTCCGCTCCGGCGAATGGTGACAGGCTCCAAGTTGCAGATAAAGCCCTAAAAACATTAAAAAATTAACATCAGCGTTGCTCAATTTTGCCTATTCTATGCTGAGCGTTGACGTGTGCACGCAGTTTTGACATGAAGAAAAAACGATACCATTTCATACGATATCTCTTCGCATTTGCATCTGTTTCCGGAGACCCCTCGATTTTATTACCTGAAGGCATCCACGGCATACGAAGTGATTCTGCGAGCATATTACGCCGTCACGTTCTAGATCAAAACAAATGACACATGGATTGCCTGCGGGACTGAGAACAATAGGTACTGGCGAACGGGGCGTGGTCTTGGACGGACTTTGTATCGCAGTTTGTGAATCACGTACAGGCGGTACGGTAGTCGATGCGTTTGTGGCAAATGCAATGGGAGAAATGAGAGGTCGGACCATCTTATTTCGGCGTACACTCGATCTTGCTATGACTTTAATGCCTCTGTGTTGCACCACAGCAATCGAAGGAAAGCGACGTGGGGTCCCTCGGGGAGCTGCTGTGCGTTCCTGTGTTTACGATTGGAATGTGTGCGGGTTACGTTACTGGCGTGGAAAAATAGTCACAAATCCAGGGAGAAAAGAAAGAGCTTACATTTGTCCATTTTCAAACAGCGCCGATATGTAGACGACATGGGGGCGAATTGTCCAGAGCCTAAGAACGTGCCCGGACGGGCTCCCAGGTCCAAGCCCGTGGAAGAAAAGAAACGTTCGGCCAGCCGTTAAGAAACGGATGAAGCGTGGAAATGATAGACCTCCGTGGGAGGAGAGCCCCTTTCTACACATGGCTGCTTTCCATGAATGCTCACCTATTCCTAATTATCACTATTTCTTACAGGATACGATTGCATGTGCACAGTCACGCGGGGATCGGTGCGTGATCAACGAACAAAATCCTCGAGATAGTGCATACATCAAACCAAAGCTACGAACAAGGCATATCAGCTACATTTGGCATGAGGGGTGTGTACCTCGAGGCAAGCGAAGTGCAAGGTAGTGCATCTCATCTTCTACCAACAATTTCTGAGAGCTTTTCACCGGCAGTATTGCATGAGCAGGATGAACCATCCTATGGCGTCTATCGGTTCAAGGTATGTTTCAAGGAAGAAGACGAATGAGCCGGGGTTGGTGATGGATAAGTTGCATTAAATTTTTACTATTATAGTCCATGGAAGGATGTTTGACGACATCATGACAACTTAATCATTCTCTTATGGACAGCCTAATGGCGACTTTCGCAGCTTGCTTGTTCACACGGCGCCAGACTGTATGAGCTCCATTGCGGCAGTCCTTCGCAGACCCGTCTTGTTCACGGTGCGGCAGATTGCAACAGATGATCCTGGACCAGAAGTGGTCATGGAAGAAGGAAGTGATCCTGTGGATCCACAAGACCAGATTCATAATCTCAGTGGTCAAGACCATTACCAGCGCGTTCACGGAGTATGGTGGCGGGTGGAATGGCATAATAAGGAGGGTTGGATGCAAGGACAGGATTCCTTAACAGGTCAACCATGGCCGTGTCTGCACTCTGTTACGTCGTATCGTCTTTTTGAGGCTTGGCGAGGAGCTCACACCTTTTGGTGTCGAGGTCGGGTCATGCTGGGTCCAGATTCGAAGGCATTCTTATGCAGTAACGTCCTTATTTTACTTCCCGCGCTTACTTTCCTCATCTGGATCGCACCTTCCCTCCCCACTCTAATCGCTAGACTTGTGGTGGAAGTTCTTGCTGGATGCCTCATTATGAGCTCCATGTATTTCCTCTGGCGAACTGCCTTGTCGGATCCCGGGATCATCCCCGCGCTCCCAGCACACGTCCGGCCGGCGCCACCCACCAGTCCGACGCACGATGTTGCTCCTCTTCCTTGTCCTGTAAAGGTATCGACGATGACGAGAGATCTGAGAGAAGGGCAAGAAAGAGATTTGAGAAGCAGAGAGGGGCAGCTCCACGGTTGGCGGTACTGCGAGACCTGCAACGTGTACAGGCCCCCGCGGGCGAAACATTGCCGCTCTTGCAACTGCTGCGTCGAGCGGATGGACCATCATTGCATCTGGGTGGGCACCTGCGTCGCCAAGAGAAATTATCGAAGCTTCGTTCTCTTCGTCCTGACCACCACCGTTCTCAGCGTCTTCGTCTTCGCCACATGCCTAGCTGTCGTCGTTCGTCATTTGTTGCACTCCCCGGAGCCAGTGCAGGCACTCTGGATGGTTGCCGGGCAGTTTCCCGCCGCTGCCGGGGTGGGAGTCTTCACCTTCGTCATGTCGTGGTCCCTGGCCTCCCTTTGCTCTTATCACATTTACCTCATTGCCACCGCACAAACAACGAACGAGGCGCTTCGACGCCCCTCGCGTGGGAGGGAAAACGAGTTCAATCAAGGCTTTTGGCAGAATTGTGTGAATGTGTGGACCGAGGACGTAGGAGGATCGCGCTTGCCAGCCACTTTCCATAGGAAAGTGTGCGTCGAAGCCTGGCACAAGCGTACGGCTCGCCCGGGGGGGAAGTGCCCGGAGTCATGCAATGAGACGAAGGAAAGAGAGGGAAGCGGGGAGGAAGGGAGGCAAGATCTACAAGGACAAAACGACGAAGGCTTTTCTGGCGACGGAGACAGGTGCCATCTCATGTCAACAGAAGATATGGGCCATTAGGGTCGAGCGAACGGTGAATCCTATGTGAAAAATCAATGTAATATACTCTATAAACGTTCCTGTGACATCCGCTTGGGCTAAAGACTGGTATATTGCTTTCAAAGGCAAAAATCACAGCCTTTTGACCTTTTTTGTTCCCAGCCCAAGGCGATATTGCTGACTGCACATCTCTGTACAGGATTCCTCTTTACAAACTTCAAGATTTCAACTCACACATAACGGATAGATATATTCGACGGTTCAAATCATTCCCGGAACTCCTCAGTACGGATGCTTTTTCTTCCATGGATCGAACAAAAAACCCACGATGAGGCGGGAAAGAGCCTCATACAGGTGATACATTAAACCTCTCCTTCACCTAGATCGACTGATTCGACCTTGCTTTCTTCTCCCATCGGAGCGGTTGTAGCCTTCTCTTCCATCCTGCCCACTCCGTACCTGGCAAGCGGAGGCGGTGCCAGTAGATGGTGCTTGGCCGATGTCGCCGTCGTCCCGCTGGCGTCCGAGAGGCCGATGGACGCGACTCCGTCTTGCTGCTTCTCCACGGGCAGGAGCTGTTCGATGAAGGTTTGAGTGACGCTACTTCTTGTCCCCAGGGTCTTGGCGGGCCTCGCTGGCGTATTCTGCGGCTGTGCGAGTTGCTGCTGTCCTCCGTGCTGGGTGTTAGGCCCCTGGAGGACATGGCGGTGGAACCAGGACAAGAGCCCCTCGGTCCCGACCATGCCACTGCCCCATCGACTGGTGGAGGCAAAGGACTGAAACTGGGCTCCGATCATCTCCAAGGCCAGCCCCTTGGTCTCCGGTAAGAGCATGTACACAAACAACCAGGCCGCCATCGCCACCCCCAGGAACAAGCCGAAGGTCGCGCTGGTCCCGATCGACTCACGCACCGGGTCGAAGGCGAAGGTCACCAGCAAATTGGAGCCAAAGTTTGCCATCACCGCCAGACCCACGGTCTCTCCTCGCACCTCGGTGGGGTATATCTCCGAGACCAAGATCCAGCTCACGGGCCCGAAGCCCACCTGATAGCCGGCGATATACAGGAACATGGCTGCGATCAGCACGCCGTCCAGAGCCTGCCCTTTGGCGCCCGGTTCCTTCTCCACGGCGAACATGGCCGACAGAAGGGCGAGGGCGAGGACCATGACCCCGATCCCCAGCAGGAGCAGCGTGCGGCGCCCGCGTCGGTCAACGGTGAGTACGGCCCCCATGGTGGCGACCAGCTTGAAGACGCCCACCAAGAGGGTGGCCGAGTCGGCCAGGCCGAAATCTCGCAGAATCTCGTTGCTGAAGTACAAGACGGAGGGCTGCCCGCTGACCTGTTGGAAGGTGACCACCCCGAGCCCGACTATCAACGGTCGGCGATAGCGGCCGTTTCGAAGCACTTGTAGGATCGTCGTCTTCTTCCTCTTCTTCCCTTTCCACGCGTCTTTCATCCCCTCCCCGCCGTCAAGGACAAGGCTGTGGTGCGTGCTCTTCGAGCCCTCGCTCTTGTCCCCGCCACTGCCCCGCATGCCCCTCCCATCCCCAAGAACCCCGGCATCCCCATCCAAAACGTCGCCGCCCGCCGCGTCCGCCTCCGTCCACTCCTCCTCGTCCTGCATGCTCGCCTTGATCTCCTCCATTGCCAGACCGACACCCCCCTTCATAAAAAATCGCAAGCTGTCTTCCGCCTCCTCCAGTCTTCCCTGAAGCGCCAACCACCTCGCCGACGAGGGCAGTCGGGACATGCCCAGCCCCATCGCCGCACCCAAGGGGACGGACATGAAAAAGGGCCAGCGCCATCCCCCCTCCATGTCTTTGAAGATAAAACCCGCCACCTGGGAGAGCAGGATGCCGAGCACAATCATGCCCTCCTTTAGCGCCACCATGAAGCCTCGGATCCCCGGGGGGCTCATCTCCGCCAGATAGGCAGGGGCTGCGTGCATTGCAAAGGCGATCCCTCCACCGTATATCCATCGTCCCAATAGGCATACCACCAGCCCGGCATCGCTCGACAAAAAACTTGAGGCGAATTCGAAGCCTCCTCCCATCATGTAGAGGAGCGCCGCAAGCAGCAGTTCGCGGCGCCGACCCATCGAGCCCTCTACCTGCAGCACCACCACAGTCCCCAGTAAAGCACCTCCTACCGCAGAGGCCGTGAAAAACCCTCGCAGGACAGAGGAGCTTTCGATCCGCTCGCCCCACGCGACGCCTGCTTTGTCTGACTGAAGCTGTGTCAAGACATAGGCTGTCGCACCTGACAGCACGGGGTATCGAATTCCGAATCAAATCATTGTTCATGATGACTCTCTCTTCATTTCTTTGCTCTCTTACCTATGTCCCAGCCGAAGAGTAATCCGCCTAATGCACAAAAGATGAAGATGGCGATGACCGCACAAGTGCGCATGCCGGATGTCGATCCTTCCATCGAAAGAAGGACGAAAAATTAGCTATGCCTGGACACCCGTCTTGTAAAGACCTTTGTCTGGCAGTTCAGTGGCTTTCACGGGCGCAGTTGCTGTCGTCGTGGGATATTTTCAGAATGAATCAACATGCTGCGTACGCAACATAGTAAAAAGGCCCGATCGATCTTTAACTGAAAAGTAAAGTGCCAAAAACCAAACCACCTCATTCCACAAGCCACAAGCTGGCCGAAGTGTAAATGGCCTTGCCACGACATAGAGTGTCTGAATCAGCCCCATATCTTGAGCGTGGTCGCACCACGTGTCACCGGAAAAGGTCGTGCGCGGCAGTAGAAGCTCCGGCCTCGGCGATGCTATCGCCCAGTCCCCCTGCGCTGCTTGCCCTGCCTCTGAAAAAGAAGGGAGGCAGTAGGAATGCCGGCAGGGGGAAAGCCAAGCAAGCGGGATGACCATGGTTTGTTATCAAGTGTACTGATTCAGAAACGATATAACACGCTGCCTCATCGCATCGCGTTTGCTCGCATAAACTTTGATAGGAAAGGGCGATTGGGACCACCACCACCATGACTTGACGTTGTTGCAGAACGTTAAAAAATAAACGCGAGACGCACCTACGGAAATGACGTCCCCTAATGCTGCAGCAATACATTTGAGGGAAGAAGGCCTTGCAAAATCTGGGCGGCGGGACTACAGGGGTGCCATCGCTGCCTACGATGAGGCTATCCAACTTTATACAGACTTACCACGCCTTAACGCATCCTGTCGCGAGGACCTGGTGCTGTGCTGGATGAAGCGTGCCGAGGCATATTTCCGTCTCAAGGAATATGAAGCATGCATAGAGGACTGCACCCGCGTCCTGGCCGTCCATCCAGGCCTCGTGGAAGCTCGTCTGCGACAGGAATACGCCCGGCAAAGCTTGGAATTGCAGAAGGGACGCTCGGAGGAGGCGGTGCATTCCCACAGGAGCGGCCTGAACGGGCGTAGGAAGCCCGAGAAGAAGGGCATGAAAAAAGGAGAGCCGTGGGTGGCACCGATTGAAGCCTCTCAGGCCTCGAGCCCCCCTTCTCCCACGCGCGTCCCCCCGCCCTCCCCTCCCCCTCCCTCCCCACCCCGGAGGCACCGAAAGGGAAGGGCCCACGGCCTGGAAGAAGAGGTAACGAACGGACAGAGCGCTTCTCGCATATCCTTGGGGGGTTCCGGAAAAGCTGCATGGGCAGACTCATCCCCCTCCGCCCCCATCAACCCGCCCGCCGGAACCGCCGACGGCAACCAGAACGGCTTGGGAGCCCTCCCGCGAGGGGGTTCAGCACCCTCCCCCGCGGAGCAGGCCCTGATCGTGCGACGGCTGCTGATGCAGACCGGAAGGCTGGGCTCGGAGCCTGGGGACGTGTGGGCGGTGCTGCCGGCCTGGTGGTGGAGGCAGTGGCGAGGGTTCGTGGGGTGGAAGGAGGAGGAGGAGGAAGAGGAGGAGGAAGGGAGGGAGGGGAGAGAAGGAGGACAGGAGAGCGGGCGGGCGCTTCCTCGACCTCCGCCGATCGAGACGTCCTCGTT
>Ga0102934_1000409_pt1 | contig 28462 bp, 29 predicted proteins | sample SalPonR2_A_D1_MG_FD_78175 | JGI IMG/M metagenome (GOLD analysis project Ga0102934, IMG submission 78175) | Salt pond soil microbial communities from South San Francisco under conditions of wetland restoration - Salt Pond MetaG R2_A_D1_MG | ecosystem: Environmental > Aquatic > Marine > Intertidal... | reverse complement strand
GAAAGGGAGGGGGCGGCGGGAGGTGGGGCGGTGAAGGGAAGAGAGGGGGGTGGTGGGTTGGGTGTAGAAGAGGAGGAGGGAAAGCGGGGGGGGCGGGAGGAGTGGGGAGGAGGCGTATTTGTTGAAGGACATATCCTTCCAGGCACGTCCGGGCGAGATTGTCCTGGTGTGCGGGAATGAAGGGGCGGGGAAGAGCGTGCTCTTGGGCCTGCTCGCTTCCGCCCTCTCCCCGTCTCGGCTTCGGGGCTCCCTACGGCTTCAAGGGCGGCGAATAGAGGAATGGGAGGGGGCCGCCTGGAAAGATCGGATCGGGTATTTGCCGGGGATGGAGAAGAGTGCGGCCTTTTCATGTTGGACGGTGGGGGAGAACGTGTGGCCACCGTCTCTGCGGGCCTTGAACGGAGGGGCGGGGGACCGAGGGATCTGGCAGGCCGCAGGGAGGAGGGCAGGCCGGGTAGGGGAATGGGTGGAGGGATGGAGGGAGGGGTGGTTCACAGAACTTGGGGAAGGGGAAGAAGGGGAGGGGAAAGGGCGAAGGGGAAGAAATTTGTCGGGAGGCGAATGGCGGCGGGTACAGTTGGCCAGGGCGCTGGCGCGGGGGGAAGGAAGGCATGGAGAAGGGGGAAGGGGAGGGCCTCCTCGGCTGCTGGTTTTGGACGAGCCAACCCTGTTGATGAGCGACGAGGAAGCGCGGAGGTTCATGGAAGGGCTTCGTGCGACCATGAGGGAGGAATGGGAGGAACCAGTGGTGGTGATCGCCTCTCAGCGTCCCAGCTTGGGTCGGTATGTAGATCAAATTTTGGTGCTTCAGGAGGGACGTATAATCCAACAGGGACCCCCCTCGCTTGTGTTGCCGTCGCCCTACTTGGGAGAAAGGGAGGGGGCAGGGAGAGAAGGGGCTGCGATGGCCGTGCCGGCCCACGGGAGCGGAGGGGGAGGCGAGGGGCGAAGGAGCCAGGGGAGCGATAGAGGAGGGCGGAGGGGGGGGCGGCCAACACTGGGATGGGGGGGAGGAAGCACCAGTTCCAACAGTGACGGAGAGGATATTATTTATATGTTCGATCGGTAATGGAAACGCCGTAGGTACGTAAATTGGAAAAGAGGGACCGGAAGTCAAAAGAAATGGTTCCCAAACGGCTTTCCGTGCATTGCCCCGACCAATCGGACAAAACGGAAAAGGGGCAATGATTAAAGACGCATAATTGAAAAAGGCGAGGCGAAAAGCTTATGACCGTCCCAAAGAAAGGTGTGATATTTTAAGGTTAACGACAGTGGTCAGGCGTGTCATCGGCATCGCCCTTGCCTACTTGCTCTTCGTACAAATCAAAGATTTATCGTGTAAATTTCTGAAACGACGGTTGATTTGTTCCCTTTTACATTTTTACATGCTCTCTCCCTCTTACCTCGATTATCCTCTGGCAGACCGGTTCACTTTCAAAAGGATAATTTTCGTGATCATTGGTCCCTCCTTGCTCCGTCAGAAGCTTCGTACCTATACCATTCAGTCATGCCTGATATAGACGGCACTGTTTAAAAGCACTCGAACCTTTACAATGGCTCAAGAGCTCGCAAATTGTCTGGCCAGGCTGATGACACCGAAACGGATTCGCGGACCCACAGCCTAGGATGAAGACGGTACCCATCAGCTTGTCGAGCATAGGTAAAACATCATTTTCGTGTACGACGTTGACGCTTAAGTACTTAAGCGGTTCAGAATCAATGCCGAGGCTGCTCAATAACAAGGAAACTCCCGGGGAAGAGATTGACACGACAGGAACGTGAGCACCGGCGGCCACAATCTGAGCTATGGCTCCCCCAAGGGAATGGCCTGTAAGTACTACTCTTCCTATGCCTTTACGCCGTTGCTGGGCCTTAACTTCTTCAATGAGAGTGTGGTGATAATACCAATACGGATTGGTTGAGCCCAGCAGATGCAGAGGTAGAGAGCTTAGGGACAAGATAAAAGACTTCCATTTCTGTGGAATCCATTTCAAAGGTGGGCTGAATTGAGAGGCAAGTTCAAATGTAAATGCCCGATGAAACAATAACACGTCCTGGAAAATGTCATAAGGTCGGAGTGGATTGGTTCCTGCTACTGCAATGACACTCAAATTCCGACTTGGACAGAAAAGCTGTAAGACACGTGCCCGTGGGATGCCTGTCACTGCCACCATAGCTGTATCGTCATTCTGGCTTGTATCTTGGGTCGCCGGGCCCCAAGCATCCTCATGCTCTAATTCCCAATCGTCTGTTGCCGCCATTGGATCGAACAAGGCATGAAAATCACTGCTGTCCTTGTCCAGGTAGCTCAAGAGTGATATCAGAGAGTAGTCGAGAAGGCTTGCCCCCCCAATTGAGGTGTTGCAAAAAGTGTATGACGGGTGGCTAGCCCGGAATGCAGAGACCGCACATGCTTCAACTTCATCACGAACATTTGTGCGTAAGAGCTCCAAAGTTCCCATGAGGGAAGAAATTTTTACACATTGAGCACCGCCTGCCACGCGGAGGAACGAAGCTGGACGATTTTGCTGCCCCGGCAACTTGAGAGCTCGAGTGAAATCATACCTGCGACTCCAGGCCTTGAGTACTGCTACCGTTAAAATTGAAGCGAGTGGAAGGAAAATAACCACGTCGATGCCATGCTGGAAGAAACTGCCGCGTCGGCCCCAACGCGTCGCTTGTACTTGGTATTTGTACAAGATATTGAAGTGTATTCCTATTGCTAGCCGAAGGCAGGTCCAAATCGTTGCTCTCCGTGGAGCTTCAACCATTAAAAGTATAAAAAGTACTCCACATACCGGCAATATAAACGACGTCACTATCTCTATCAACGAGGCCTGTCCCCGATATGGTTGCACAAGCCACCGAAGTGCTCTCCCAATGTTGCTTTTCAAGTCAATCCAGAGTGCGACTCCGAATCGGATACTTTCGACGACGGAAGATAATAGGAACCGATTCAGAGAGATACCATTGATGAGTAGGCAAAGGGAGAAAAATGAAGGCAATAAACCAGTCATACACAGAGAGAAACCCCAACCTGCAACGACAATGGCCATGGAAATATTTCTGCAACTCCTTATAACAACTGTCCAGTCTTGGGGTTCTTCCAACACTTTAACTCCTTTTCTGCACATCAAAATCGAAAAAAGACAAAAAGGTAACACATTTACAATCACCAAAAGGAGAAAATTGAGGGTCAGTATTTGCCGCTGGTATTCTTCATTCGCATCACCCCAGGGATATGCCTTTTGTATGCCGGGATTATCGGTAAGGCAACCAATGTCCGAACAGAGTATCCAAGAAACAAGCAATACATCCGAGAAGGAAACGTACACCGAAAAAAAGCTTTTCAGTACATTTAGTTGATAGTTTGGGAAGACATCCATGAAATATAATGTTTTGAGAATAAGATTGAAGGTAAACCGAAGAAAAATACGCTGTTCGTTGAAATTCTCCGTGTTTATGACCTTGAAGCGTCTTGCAAGCCGCAAGGCGCAGATCAATGAAATAGCACTAGTCAGATGCAGCAATACCATAAGGCGAGCCGGGAATGATCCATAGCCCAGAGCACGTGCCGCTTTTTGGCTGTTTCGAAATAACAAGGGGCTTATGGTCGGATATTGTCTCACCGAATCAACGAAAACATCCCAGGAAAAGGCGATCATGTTTCGGCAACAAAAGAGCAGTAGTAGCACTCGGAATGTTAAGATGAGAAATGATGACAGATTTTGCGGCTCCATTTCGATGCTTAGCAAGAACGGTGCAAATTGAGTATAAAGGTGATTTAGCTGAGAGGTCAATAACAACATAAAAGCTGGAAAAGCCGACCATCCCGCAATCAAGGCAGGCATGATGCCAAGCTGCCTTAGAGGCTCAATAGCAGCAGAGGATTCCGACCCAGACATCAATGCAACCGCGTCTGGAAAGTGCAATGTGTGGTGACTGCTCCGGAGATACGAGCTCTTCTATCAGCCCTCTGCAACAGAAAGAAGGAAGGATGATTGAACAAAAAAGCTCGATCTGAATTTCTACGTGCATGTAGCGCAAAATTTCTGATTTTTTCCGAAAAGTGTTGGGCCTGAAGAAATCATGCTTGTTTAATGGTCAAGGCCTGGTGAGGTGTTTGCATCGGAATGTTCTGCCGACTCCGGTACGGAACACGGCAAGTACGCGAGTCAGGGACAACCGGAAAAGCTGAATCCCAATCGCTGAACCCTCGCCCGGAATTCCGAAGTAAGACCGAGTAACGGCCAGTGAGAAGAATGGCCAAGATACTTTGCTTTCCATCAAAATGGTGCTTACCAATATTGTACCAAACAATGTTTCAGACAATCAAAAAAAATATTCCTGAAGCAGAAGCTCTTAAAAGCGACTCTGTCCTGAATTTAGTTATCTGCACATCATCTCTGATCTCGTGCGAACGACCTGCGAATTCGGTCAAGTATAGAAAACTAAATTTCCTGATGCATAGATTCGACTCGGTAGGGGAATGAGGAACCACAAATTGTTCGAACAAGAGTTAGAAAGTGAGTGATAGGCTTGAGCCCTGATTTTATTGTGAAAAATGGAAATGATTCCATACCGCAGGTGAGGATTGGAGGAAGGAGAGACGAGTGCAAGAAGAAAATCTACAAAAGACATAGGATAGATACCTACAAGGAACGACTTGAGCATCAAATGGTTACTTATTCTATCTTTGTACAGTATTCTTTTCCCGTTACCTGCCATACCACGACCATTATCAAATTCACAGCGAATTCCTTATTTCTTTCAACCCCCATTTTGATCTCTCTACCCATTATTCTACTTCATCAGTCTGGTGCTTAATTTTGTCAACACTCTCAGAGACTGTCAGCCTTCGGCGATCGAAGTGGTGGACATAGATGTCCACATGTTCATCGTGTGAAATAGAAGGTGATACTTGTTAGGAAAACGTCTCATGCGACGAAGAAGCCTTCGGCGTGACTCGCGACTTAGGAGATGGGATGATGAAAATACATCAGAAGAGGGACACAATCTAGTGAGGGCTTTTTAGCCACAGAAAGCGACCAGAGAAACATAAGAGCAGACTTCAGGTGTTGATTACCCAAACAATTCATTCGCGCAGCCTTTCTCTATATGGTTCATGTTGCTTTACAACCTGCATATAAGTGCCACTTTTCCAATACCGAAAAGCAATATAGAAGTGGATCGGATCTAGTGTGCCTGTCGTTTCTCCTTGCATTGTATCTACCCTTTAATTCAAAATTTGCGTTGCACCAGCTTAATCCCGAGCTGCCAATGCCATTCTGTCAGCCTCTGAAAGATTGTTCCGTTTCACACGGCTGTGACGTGTGGAAAAAAGTGTGACATTTCTCAGTTCCCGTTACTTTGTTGCCGTCTCAGCAGTCACTATACTTGATCATGATTCATATGGACATTGAACGTCCGAACCAGCAGTGCCTCCACAGGCATGCTCCATCCCCCCCCAAAGTCCTGCCGTCCCTCCTCCCTTCCTCCCGCCCCTCGGACTCACTTGAAAGGGGTCACAGCGGGGTCTGTGACAAAATCCCATATGACCTTGCTCCATGAGTAGTAGTGCGGTAGCGGCATGTAGAACTCAGGAGCCAGACGACGGACTTGGTGGAGACGGGTGCCTGTGCAATTTCGGAGGAAATGAGGGACGGGTCAGTGGAGGGAGGGGCGAGAAGGGGAAGGACCGATGCCTTGGCTGGCTACTAGAAACAAGAGGGACATAGGATCGTGAGTGAGGTAGGTAAGACAGAAAGAGAGAAAGAAGGCAGGGACGGAAGATAAAATAAGGGAGACATAAGGGACATGCCTCAGGGCGTACCGGGGATGTTGGGGAAATCGTGGTGTTCGTTGTGATAGCCCACGTTCAAGGAGAGCCAGTTCAAAGGGCCATAGTACGAGTACGTCTCCTGCCCTGCTTGGTAAACGAAGTGTTCGGCGATAAAATGCCCCGCCATGGGGTGCACCCCCATGCCTGAAGCGGGTGCGAAAAAGATGGGGCATGACAAGCGGGTCAAGCGCGGAGAAAAGCGACAGCCATGTCGGTGTCGTCGGGAACCGGGAACAGTGAACGCAAGTAAGGACGGGAACAAGAGAAAGGAAGGAAAATAAAATCAGTGTGAAACGAGACGAGGAAAGGATCGAAATGATTGTTACCTAGAAGAGTGCCGACAACAAGATAGAAAAGTGACTTCCAGCCCAGGATATAAAAAATCAGGGCATCGAAGGTCAGCTGCGCAAGCACGTTCACCAATTCCCAGTTGCTGGGCTTCTTTGGGCGGACGAAGAGGGGACGGAGTGAGTAGAAGGCAGGCATGAGGAAAACAAAGAGGAGCTTGAGAGGTCCTCCGCGAAAGAGTTTGCCTGGAAGACGGGAGGGAGGGAGGGACAAAGGGAGGGAGGGACAAAGGGGGGGAGGGAGGTTCATGCAAGGAACCCAAGCTTCCTTTCAGCACTATCCCCTGATCCTCCCATCTCCTCTTTCATGCCTTTCGAGAATTCCTCACAAAATATTATTCGTCTTGACAACAGATTTGAAGCCGCTTCTTCACCACCCCTCCTTCTCCCCTCCATCCCTCCCTCTCTCCCTCATTTCCTTCCTATCTCACCTTCAACATCCGTGGGGAGATCCACGTCCACTGTCTCATCGCCTTGATACTTGTGATGCTCCATGTGGTAGCGCTTAAACGAGCTGTGGACGCGTGAAAGAAGAAAGGACGGAGTGAAAAAATGAGGGCATGACCCCCAGAAACAGACTTGTCACTGCCCGGTCATGCAACCGAGGCGTTTCCAGACGATAGCGTTTTCCTTCGCGTCCTTCCCCTCTCCCTCCCCTTTCAATTCTTCCATCTCTTCGCCGTCGACACGCAGCGCCCAGTCAGTCTGGAGAGAAAACGATCGCCACTGCCCTAACGTTTCTTGTCCCCGGCACGCCAGAATACGCAACAGACCCTCCCTTCTGTCTCTTCCCTTTCCCTCTTCCACTTGTCACCCCGATGTAGGCGCCTGTACCCCTCCCTCCGGCCCGCCCTCCCACACCCACATGGCTGCCGGTATCCCCAAAGGCAGGTTGACAATGATGGAGAAGACCCGATTGGCAAAAAGACGCTTGAATGCCAAATTATGCGCGACCTCGTGCATGATCAAGGTCAAGAAATGGTTGCAGGAGCCCGAGAGGGTGTAGGTGAGAAAAAGGAGGAGGGGAAAGGGGGCGTGGCGAAGGACCACGGCGGCCATGACCTGCAGCCCCGGGGGAACGGTTACCGGGGATGAAGAGGTGATTCGAGAGAGCATGAGATAGAGAAAAAACGCAAGCCACCTCGTTCATTGCATCTGCGTATGCCCCCCGTCCCTCCTCCTTTGCCCTCTCTGCTCGTCCGTCGCGCAAGCCATTGTCCGCACTTTTCCTCTCTTCGGGCGTCACGCGGATGCCCCTTCCCAACCCTTTCAAATTCCAGGCCTTCCTTGACTGCCCGACATTTCCCCCTTGATCCACACTAGAGGCTCCATACCATACCCGCCCACCGCATTACCTGCGTGGAAATGATCGCGGCCGCCTTGTACTTTGTCCACGGACAATGCCCGAAGAGCTTCCGGATCTCAGGATGGGCTTTCAAGATCGCCTCACGCCTGGACAAGAAAACCAACGCGCGGAAATGAGGGGGGGACGTGAGATGGATGCTATGGTCATGGGGTAGGATAGTGCGAAATTATCCTAAACCCGGGCTGCATTCATCGAGGTGCCCGCCCCGGGTGATGTCTATCGGGGGCCGCCACTGCTTGCTTACTCGTCAATCGTGTTCCGTACAGCAGTCCTCCCCTCTTACCGTGACTTATGGGGCTCGTCAGTGTACGAACGGAAAAAATCCCAAACTCCTTCGTCCTTGCCTGGCTGCTCGGTTTCCGCATTCAAGCCCGCAGCTGCTGCCACCAAGGGATTCTCTACCAGGCCAGTGCCCTTCCCATCTTGAGGTCCCAGACACATTATGCCTGGAAAAAGAACCTGTGCCGTAGTCACATTTGAGAAAGGGAACCTAAGCCGTGGATGGTGACGTGGGTTGGGTGCATGTGACCAGTGCGAAAGTAACAGGAACGCCTGCGTGCGTGGCGGTAGTATGGGTTGGGGGGGTCGGAGGAGCGAAAGTGATCTCCACGGGCCGCCCAGGCGGTCACAAAGGCACAGGGAACCGATGTCGAACATCCATTCACGTCATGTGTTGCATGTGCTTGCCGCCAGTCACTCGCACGACGCATCCTGTCCTGGACATGGTGGGGATAGGCATGGCTGGGTTTGGGCGGGCGGGGGGCGTTGGAAATGTTCTGAGACGTTGGATGAAATTGACTGCAAGGAACAATTTGGGCGGAGGCACACAACTTGTGTGTCTTTCATGTTTTTTTTCCCAGACTTCATCCATTTCCATCTTGATAGAACGCTGCAGTCGTCCTCATTCGGTATTTTCGTTTGATTGACACGCACAGCATTGTACGTTTCGTTTCCGCCCTGGGAGTGAAGGAGTGACCGCGGTCCCAAGTGACAGAAGTCCTTCCCGCGTATCGTATCGCGGGACTTCTGCGCCAGGATGCTCCTTGGCCTGAGGAAGGCTGCTCTAAACAGTCGTGGTAGCATACCTCGACGTAGCTGGAGAAAGTACGGTTCCTATGCTTGTCGTCACCTCTTTTGCGGGACTACCTTGCAAGCGGTGCGGTGGAGAGAAGCAAGCAGTACCCTCGGTCACGCCCATCATAACATAGCGTCGCACCGGCGCACATATCATTTCCCAAGCTATGATGGCGGCTTTTCATGTCCTGTTTCTGTCCGATTTTGTCCGTTCTCGTCGTCATCTCGCCCCCCGCCCCCCCCTCCAACCTCCTCCCCCTCTCGTCGTTCCTCTTCCGTGAAACCCGTGACTCAAAGCACAAAAGCTCCCGTTCGAGACGCCACTCCCATCCTTACTGATGCCCAAGCCAGCATCGTGAAAGAAGAACAAGCGCTCTTGGAGCGCCTGCACCGAGTGTTGACGTCCATGGAGGCAGGGCAGGAGGATTTGGACATTTTGAAGGATGCGATCTGTCAGGTCGGTTTGGGAGGCAAATTGAGAGGGTTAAAGCACAGAGAGAAAGGCACAGATACAGCTGGGTTCAGACCTAACACATGCTTGCCCGTGCATGGACGTGCGTGGACCCTCCTGCCGCCCTTTCTGCAGGTGGAAGACCTCTTCATGGTGTGTGTAGTAGGTGAGTTCAATGCCGGAAAGAGTCGCTTCATCAACGCCCTTCTTGGAGACAAATACTTGAAAGAAGGTGAGAAAACCATGGGCGGGAGCTGGATAATGTGGCATGCACATGCGGGGCGGTATGGGGTATTTTTTAAGTGGCATTATTACGAGAGCAAGAATCGTCAAATCATCCTCTGGGATGTTCGAGACTACGAAGGGCGTTCATTTCAATTAGATAGCAAGGGTCGTAAGGCTTTTTCAGAGGAAAGTTGCTGAGGGTTTTCTAGGCCTCGATATACGAAGCTGTATCCATGCATCGATTCGTCGGTGGTACTAGCCGCAAGCAATCACCAAGAGGGCCAAAACCCAGTTTTGTGACTACGCCTGGGTCAAAAGAACCTCCAAGAACCATTTGCCCGCGTTCACAGCACGAAAATACTCATCGTTGGGTTCTTCTTTCCTCGCACCAGGCGTTACCCCTACGACTGCCAAGATCTGCTTCGTCAAGCATGTGGACCGGGCGGGGGCTCCCACCCGATACGCCGATGCCCAAGGGCAGATGATTGACGAGGTGGAGGAAAAACTTCTGGACGTTCCCTTGTTGCAGAATTTGGCCCTGGTGGATACCCCCGGAACGAACGCGGTGATACAGCGGCATTCTCAGGTCGGGGTGGAGGTGCTTGGGAGAGGGGAGGAGACGTGCGGGCGTCCACACAGGCACGGCACTGGCGTAGTCTGCGACCGGTCCGCCGCCTGTGCTTGGAGTGTGTCCCGCTTTTTGTCGCTAGACGCTGCACTTGAGCATACCCCTCTTTCCGTGTCTCTCTCTCACTCCTTCCTCCTTCGTTCCCTCCCCCAGCTGACCTACCGGATCGTGCCCCGGGCCGACGTCGTCCTCTTCCTCACCTCCATCGCCCGGCCTTTCTCCGAGTCGGAACGGACATTCCTCACGTCCATCGCGCAGTGGCACAAGAAGGTAACGGGGAAGGGCGAGGGTGGAACTGCGGCAAGGAGGGAAGAAGGGAGGTGCGTGAGGGTGGGCCTTCGTGTTGATTTGCCTCCACCCGGACACGCCTACAGGTGGTCTTGGTCTTGAACCAATGCGATTTGAGGAGTCGAGAGGACGTGGAGGAGGTGACCGAATACGTCCGTGCCCATGCTCGGGCAGTCCTGGGAACGGAAGCCGACCTGAAGGTAGGCTCTGTGCCTTTTTACATAACAGGTGCTGGCCTTATTCGTTTTTTTCGCACGTCATCGCATTCACCGACGTCCCTGATTTTCCTCTGCTCACAACGTGCTTTCCTTTGGCTCTGGGATTCTTTGGCTTGGCGGTATCCTTCTATCCCCCGCTCTCCTCCTTTCTTCCCTTCTCATTTCTGTCCCTCGTCCCCCCCTCGTCTCTTTTTCGCCCGTAGGTCTTTCCTATCTCCGCAAAGCTCGCCCTCGAGGCGAAGGTGGTCGCAAAGCCTCATTCTCCGACGGTGGGTCCCGGGGCGTTGGCCTGGCAAGCGAGCAATTTTGCAGCTTTGCAACAATATCTAGGTGAGAAAAAGTATCTCCTCGGTTTGTTGGACTCTCTCTTTACTGTGGAGAGGGACCTTTTCCGTCCCTGTGACATATCTATATATATTAAGTTTTTCTTCCCCTCACTCCCTCTTTTTTTCCCATACTTCCTTTTCCTCTCACTCTAACTTTCCATACCATGACAGACACACTTCTGACGGACGAGGCGAAATTACAAAGCAAGCTCCTCAATCCAATAGGCGGTCAGTGACCAGCAAGCAATCTTACCTCTTACTTCCTTTCTCCCTCCCTCTCTTCCCCCTTTTTTCTTTCCAATCGTCCCGCCTCTGTCCCTCCTCTATAATCTCAATTCAATCCTCACATCCCTACCTTTTTGGCATCCACAGTGGCAGAACGGCTCTTGGATGAAGCACGACATACGCTGGACGAGAGAAGAAAACTTTTATCATCGGACGTCGCGGTGCGTCCCAGCCTCTCTGTCCAGCCTTCTCCCTTCCCTCTCTCTCTCCCTCATTTCCTCGTTTCTTGCCTTTATTCCCTCATTCTTCTCTTTCTTGGCGAAGGAAGTTTGCTTCTGTCCATTGCGCGCGCCTGCATTTAAGCATTTTGCCATCAATGAGGCCTCACCCTCTCTTTTATCTTCTTTCTCGCTCCGCCCATCTTTCGCCCCCGTCCCGCCAGACTTTGGCTTTAGTCGACGAGCAAATGACGGCCTTTATGCTTGACATGGAAAGGGACGTTGAGCGGGAGAAGGGAATGATTGACAAATGCCTGCGCGACATGGTGGATAGGGCGGAAGAATTTTTGGCGGCCCACGTGACCCTAACCAATTACCAGGAACTTTGGGACTCGCAGGTGAACCCCTCTTCCTCCTTCCCCGCCTTTTCCCTACCCACCCTTCCACCTGTTTTTTTCCAATTGTTAGTTTTTCACGTTTCCATTACATGCTCAATCGATTCTGTCCATTTCGCAATACCTGTCTCCTCGTTGCCTCTGCCTTTCCCAGGCCTTTGCCAAGCGCTTTCAACAACAGGTCGTAGGAAATTTAGCGACGGTCGTAGACGAGATTGTCCTGGACATGTCAGAATTGGTCGCTCAGCGCGCTAGAACGCAGGTACCTCATTCATACCTCTCTTCCTTTCTTTAACTCTTTACTTTATGCCACCCCTGTCCCCTTTTTTGGTCAACCTATTGTGGGTGTCTGAAGATATCCTTGTAGGAAAACACCTTCTGCCTTCACACGGAAACTAACTCGTGTCATATTCCTACGTCTGGAACAGAGTCGTGCCGTGCTGGATTTCTTGGGTCGGCGTCCCGGTGCGCGACATGGCCAAATGGTAGGCAGTGTGACAGAGACGCGCTTTGAAGGCATTCGCGCGGAGGTGAGCTGTTGTTTATCTTTCATCTTCTCAGTGGTTTATGCTTCTCTGCTCTCGTGGATTGCTTGTTATTCAGTTTCCTCAATGACGCACTAGTTGTTTTTTGGGGGGAAAGCGTGATTCTTTAAAGACACAAGTCTTGCTGATGTTCCTTAATCCCTTTTCTCCACTCGGTCACTGTGATATGTTTCGCACCCGATTTACGCTCTCATCCACTGCGCCTCCTTTGAGATACGCCGATCATTGTAACCTATTCCTTTATCTGATTTAGTGCTGCGTGTGCGCTTTTCGTACTTTTAGTTACATATAATCCTCTTATGATTTTTCACAGGTGTTGAGCAAACTGACTGCGGACGTGGGTGAAGTCATGAATACCTATGAGAAAGACAAGGTACGGGCTCCTTCTTCTTGATATCCTCTCTTTTCTTTTTTCACAGTATCTTTTCCCTTCTTTTTCTCTATTCCTCGTGCCGGGGATTCAGGAATTTGTAAAACTTTCCGAAGAGATCAAAACCGGAGTGATGGCAACGGCAGCCGTCGAGGCTGGGGCGGCCACTGTTGGCGCTTTGGTGGCCACCCACGCGCTGGACGTCACAGGTATACTGTTTTCCTCCATGAAAAACTCACTCTTGTTGCTCAAACACTTCCAATTCTTGCCATTCTACCTCTTCCTCGTTGCGCTTTTCATTCCATGTTGTCATTCATGGTATTGCAACCCTACTATGGTGAGCATGTCTGACCACATGCAAATTCCTATTTTTCCTCCGTATTTCTCTCCGTGTTCCAATCACTCCCTCTAACTTGGGCGTCCCCGTTACCCCCCTTGTTCAGGAGGGCTCATCACTGCCTCCAGCCTTGCTTTACTGGGCCTGGTAGTTCTGCCTTACCGTCGGCAGGCACAACGAGCGGAGTTTCGAAGGAGGGTAAAAACATTGCGCCAACAGATGGATGGCACCTTGGCCGTCCGCTTAGATCGAGAATTAGGGAAAGTGCGCGGACGGATCTTGGACTGCATCGGCCCATATTCCCGCTTTGTGTCCGTGGAGGAGAACAAGATTCAAGAGTTGGGTATGGAGATGGAGGTCATTGACAAGGAAATTAATAAACTTAGGACCCGCTTGGTGTGACCTGAGGTTTTATCATGCGACTTAGATTGCACGGAACATGGGCTTTAGGAAAGGGGCCTCGGTGGTTCGGAATATAAACTGGGGCATGGAAACGAACAGGGCGGCCAACTCGCAAATAGCCGAGAAAGTAATCATAGAATCTGTAAACATGGTGGCGTTGGGTTTCTGAAAAGATAGGGGAAATATGCGGGAGTTCTTTTTCGGTCCTGTTTCTTATCGGACGCTATTGAAATTAGTTTTCTAGCGTTCTCTTGTGGCTTATTTGGGGACGAACCCGCCTCATCCTTCCCGTGCTTAAGACGTAGCGACAAACGAAGTGGCAAAGTATCCCATCCTCTTCAGATACCACCGAGCACCTACTCCAGCCTGAAAAAATAAATACACCTCCACACATGCAGCGTTCACCATTTCCCCCCCTTGCGCGGACTTGTCCCTCGTTTTCGCCGCCCTTCACTGCTTCTTCCTTAGGTAGGAAAAATTTCAAGCAAAAAAAGTAGCAGACGAGAAAGAGAAAGGGATTGGCGTAGGTAAGCCGGCGAGCCTGAATCCAAACATGGGCTGCTTTAATATCACACCATCTCAAAGAACTCGATGATTCTCGCTTCCCCTCTCCTTCATCCTTTTTCAATAACGAACACATCTCTCTCTTCGCGTTACGCCTCCTTTCTCTTTCGATCACATTCCTTTTCGTCGTCTCTCTCACTCCCTCTCACTCGTCCTCTCTCGCCAATCTCCCTTCCTCCCCCCTTGACACGTGCTTCCTCCAAACCCCGCTCCCTCCCCGACTCGTCATAGCGCACAAAGCAAGTCTACGAGGTCGATTAGTTGGAGCCAACACCTCCATTGTGTGTCTTCTGTTTGTTGGTCAACGTCTCGCTCACCGGGATTGCGCCCAGGTAATCCGTGATCTCCTCCAGTGTCCCGTCCTGGTCACAAGTGTACCACTGAATGCGAGGGTAGTAGTCCTCCATGACATTTTTAAGATAGTCCGGGTCCACACAAGCATCCAAGGCCGACGCATCCGCACATTGCAAGCGAGCGTATCCGTTCGAGCGGTCGGGCAGACGGGTTCGTTGCGTTTTGGGGATGAGTTGTCGGTCGAGGATGCCCCAGTAGTCCTGGAGCTTTCCGTCGAGGACGGTGGACAAGAACAACTCCTGCGAGGCATTATACAACCCGCAGGTCCGCTCTGGGTCCTCGGCTGCGACGAAGGAGTAGGAGCGGTTCCATGCCTCTCCTTCCGGTTGCTGGGGCTCGTAGAAACGCAAAAAGGCGGCGTCATCCAATGTGTCCATAGTAGGCCCTCCCGAGACCAAGGCAATGGAGGAAAAAGACATGTAACGGACGTCCGCGTCCTTGTAATTCGCAATCTTGGGATCCGTGAAGAGATTTCGGGAAGTCACGGGCAAGGTGCCCGTTACGCGAGCCATCAACCTCTTCTTGGGTTTATCTTTCAGCTCTGGAGAAAGTTGCCAGGCCACTGCCAGCAAATAAGCAGCGTCCAGGTTCGGGTATACCCCTGCGGTCGCCGTGTCTTCCCCGAGGTAAAGCACAAAGTTGTTGTTCTTGTTGTGGCGGACGGGCGGCGCGAAGGGAGGAATCATTCCGTAAAAATGCTTGGTAATCAAGGAAGTTACTTGAGTGGAACGTGTCTGATCGCAAGTAGGGAAGACGCGCCATCGGTCGCGTGACCTGTCATCGGTCCAGGATTTGGACTGGCGCTCTTCCACCATGGGAGGTGTTGCATAGCCAAACAAACGATCGTTGGGCTGGCTGGCGGGTGGATCGGTTTTGGAGCTGACGGGAGGACGGTCCGGGTCAGAGGTGTAGAAACGCATGAGCATGACCGCATTTACACTCCTACATTGCCGATCGGTCATTGATTCCGGACACAGACTGAGCTCATTTTTGAGCCCTTGATCCCCTCGAGGCGTCACATTTATTGTGTATGTCCCGATGGGTCGGTCTGAGTCCTCCGCAAACGGATTGCGTGTATTCTCTGGGTCGTCCACTTCGATTTCGTAATCCTTGATGGTCGAGATGGGGAATCCCACGTCCACATTGTTGGATTGGAGGGAGAAGTAGCGCACACCTTCCTGGGGGAAGCTACCGCGGACACGAAAGATATTCTTCTCGGTAGTTTTCAGCATGACAAGCACCTGGTAAATGGCCTGTAAATCCGGGTAGGCGACATTGTATTGTTTTCCGGTGATGTACGCCTGCCATGCACAATTCCTTTGTGGGGGGGTTCGAAGGGCTTGATCACTAGCAGAGGATACTTGAGCATTGAAAATTGAAGGGGGTCGCTCACGTCTGACCAATTTCTTGTTTGATCCGAAATTGAACAAGGCTAGCTTCCTCAGCGAAGTCAAGGAGCCGGCTTTCTTGACTTGCCGATGGACGAAATGATTCTGCGAGAGTGAGCGACGGAGCTCATGAGGCTTGTTTTGGCCAAGAACTAAGGCCTCTGGAAGATCTTCTCCGTTGCGAATCCTTTTCGAAATATCTCGTACCAGAAGATCGCCTTCATCTTGATGCTCGTACGCCTGCTTTTGAAGCTGGGCATGACTGCATAAAGGAAAGATATTGGGTGATCAGTATCGAACAGAAGAAAGTTTCAAAAAATTAACCTTAGAAGCATGGGACTGACATATCCTCTAGGCAAACTCAACAAGGGGCTGACATCCCTCTTCGTTGCCTTGTGTACGAATGAAATCCAGCACTCAAAGGAAGAAGAAAGCAAACATTCCCACAAGAATGACTGAAAAGATGGCATTTACATGTCTATATGTTGCATAAGAGTGTGTCGTATGTAAAGTAGACTCACAGCTTAAAGGATACTTAGGATCGCTGGGAGGATGTCAGAAGTAGCGCGGCCCATATGCCTTAAGCAAAATGCTTCCCATGCTTACCTTAGCCCCACTCCACAAAACGCGAGCACCAGCAGCTTCGATAAAAACTGAGTTTTCATCATAGGGTCCTAGTAATAGATACCTTTCTGCCAAAAGTTATCCTGTAATTTGAGCGGCAATATGTTCAATGAGTACTGCAAGGGAGATGAGACATAAAAAGTGAAATAAGAGGTATAAATGTGTACTTGAAAATCGTAAATGAGTGACTGAAATTGGAAAAGCACTAGTACTACTGTAGTAGCATAGGATACAGAATTCTCAATAATGACAGAAGGACGTCAGGAGTAATCTAGACGAATGGATAGACAGGATAAAGAGAGAGGGTCCGTTGGGGTGGCTGCAACGCACATGCGGAGGTCGTTTAAACGGAAAATTCGAAAATTCAAAATTTAGAAACCTTTCGTGTGGACTTTCATACGAGGTGTGGAATTGACCAGTAGGCCCTACAAAACACGCCACCTTTTCGAATACACTTTCTGTACACATTTTTAAAAGGCCAAATGTATTAAATCAAGCCTGAAAGCTGAGTCCAGGGACCCGGCAAAAATTTGTCGGCTGTAATTGCAAAGAACAAAGGCGGTCAAGAAAATAGCCCTTGACAGCCGAGTAATTCATTTTTGAACGAAAGCAGTCCAGCTTTCCAATAATATAATTTGATGACGAAATTAACCAGCAGTATTCTATGAGGTGTCGCCTTTTTGCACGCGTTGAAATAAAATTTACTTTTTTTCTTTCCAATCCAGTTTGTACTCCGCTGACATGTACACATTTCACACTCTTTTTCTTTCATCATTTTACTCTAATGTTTTTAGTGCTGGTAGGGATCGGAGAGTCCCAGCATATCCAGATAATGTGTCGAGGCTGCAGTAGACATAGAAGAAGCTGAGACGTTCACTCCCAGACTTGGCGAGTGTCTTGGTAGTGGACTCTTTGACTGATGTGGGTCCTTGTCAACTGCATTTGATTTGACTGGCGACTTAGGTGTGGCCTGTGAGATAGTATCCCCTCGATACTTGGCAGGCGTATTGTATGAAGGTATGAATGTCGCTACTGAGGCCGCTGTTGAAGAATTGTGCTGTTTCGCTCTTCCATACTTGGGACCTTCCACACCCCCAACGGTTGCATGCATGAGCCCATGACTCCCTCGCCCCAGCTGCAAGTCGTTGATTTCCTTGTTGAGCCAAGTGATGATTTGTTGGTTCGACTCGTTCTCTCGCCGGCTTTCTTCCAAGGCAGTCTTCAAGGCGCCTAATTCTTGGGTCAGACGCCCGTTTTCCTGTACGACTACACTCAGGCGGTGCACGCCTGCATCTTGGCCCCGACGTCCCTCCACCAACAAAGCTTCTTGCTTCTTGAGCACTTCATTTTTGGTTTTGATTTTCCCTCGGAGTGTCTGGGTTTCAGTTTGAAGTTTTTGAATAATCATGTTCCCTTTTTGAATTTCCCCAACAGAAACCTCCAGCTTCTCTTGCAATGCCAATGCATTGTTTTTGTAGAGTTCCAGGGCCTCCTCCATCCTTCTCCGAGCGCCCTCCGCCGCCAACTGCAGAGCTTTGGTCCGCTCCAACACATCATCTTGACCCTTCAATTTTTGCAGAAGTCCTTCCTCTCGGAGCTTCGCCTCGTCCCAATGCTTCTCCGCATTCCTCAGGGTATCTTCCAGTCCTTTCTTCTCTTCCACCAATGTCCGGGTATTCTTGTCTGATTCTGCCAGACGGTCCGTGAGTTGTTCAACCCGTCGCGTCACCTCTCGCAGCTTCGCCTCGTTGGCATGCCGTGCTTCCGCCAGCTCCATCCGCCGGCGCTCCGTCTCCTCGCACCGTTTCCGCAAGGCATTCATTTGAGACTCATGCCTGGAGATCAGTTGATCCTTCTCGCGGCTATGCTCAGCCAGGGCAGTGGTCATGGCCTCCATGTGCGTCCTATTCAGGGTGCCTGTTTCTTCTTCCTTCTCACGTCTCAAGCTCGAGAGAGCTGTGGTCAAGGAGAGGTTCCGGGCCTGTTCCTCCGAGAGAAGGTGGGAGACGGAGTGGTGGGTGCGCACTGCCGCGGCATGGAGGAAGGTCAAGTGCTGCAGGCGAGTGGCCAGGAAAGCCTTCAAGTGGTGGTCAGTGGGAGGACAAAACGCAAGGGAGAGGTGGGAAAGCTCCTTGAACGGCGTCGCTTCCACGATGGCGAAGACCGCAGAAGAAGAAGGAGAAGTCGACAAGGCGGAAGAGGGTGCCAGAGTGAGACGGGCGCGGTAGGGAGGGGGGACCTCAGCTGGGATTGTGTCGCAAGATGCGGCAGATGAACGTTGGGAGGCGTTGGTGCTGGAATGGGAAACCCGACACTGAGCGACCAAGCCAATGAATTGGTCGGGAAAATCGGCGAAGTCGACCAGCAGGCTCTGATCCCGCTTTAAAATCGGGTACTCGCTCTCGGATACGTCCAGCGTGTAGAGGAAGTAGGAGGCGGCAGCGTCCTCGTCGCCGGCTTTCTCCTCGGTGGGGTTGTCGTACTGGGTAATTTCAATACGTAGCACATGCTCGCTCCGGCTGTAGTTGCCAACTTGATTAGATGTTGTGTAGGTGGAGTTTGCAGTGCCGGTCAGGACCCGGAGGGTGAGAGGTACCATCTGTACGGACAGATAAGGTGGGGAGGAAAGTGACAGGTAGAGGGGCCTAATGAGCTCCTGACAAAGGCGCAACAAACATTTTACATGGCAGACATTCAATTATAAAAATATACATGCGGGAGAAGAAGAGACATGCGGTTTATAGAAGGCGCCTAACTCGGGCATGGCTTCATACCTCCCTGGAAAGCTCCTGTGACTGATTTTGCTCTCCTTGCATGCCTTGACGGCACACTTCTATGTCCAAAGTGCCTTCGAATAGGGGGTTTGCGCGTTCAAAGACAACATTGCTGCTTCTGCATGTGCCCCGTCCCCTGCTATCATGTAGGCGCGGCGAAGTGGACTGCGGAGCCATCTTCACGACTTGATGAATGGTAGGCTTTCCTCGAATAAATAAATATGCTAGTTTAATAAGCCTGTAGGAATCATGGGAGGAATTAGGGCAATTAGTTGTACGTAATTTGTAATGTATTTTTGTAGGTGGAGGAGGGCGGGAAACCGACCTCCTCCCTCCTCTCTTTGTTTCTGGCGAGCGAGAACCTGCCACAAGCTCTGGCACATCTAACCTTCACCCTAACCTGGACCGCATAGAATAACCACTGAAATTCCATCACATGAGTTTAGATTAGCAATCTCCAGTTTGCTGGTGCGGAAAAAATAACGTACACGGAGAAAAAAAAGCCGTCCCCCTCGTTCCCGCCGTCCAGCAACCGCTTCGGGTTGAGGATCGCAACAATGGCGCGAAAAAGGGGAAAAAAAATAATCTGCATATCCGCGGACATGAATGGAACGGGTATGTTAGAACTGAAGCACGAAATGTTTTTTTGTGCATTTACATGCTTAAGGATGGGGCAAGGTGTTCATTTATCCAGCCATGCTTGTTTTCATTACTCCAATTTATTAATCACAAAGAAATGAAAGGCACTTCTCCTGCCCCCGTATCATAAAGAGGACCCAGTTCAAGACGATTTATCTTAATTTCAGCTGTATAGTCCTCCAAATGGAAACAGAGCATGATTTGTAACCGAATCAGATAGCTTTAGAAATATTGCACACCAACTGGTCTTGATCAAAGCTGATCCATGCGATCACGCGTGCATTTTATCTAGAGCTTATACTCCGATGATGCTTTTCGTTATCTTTTCTCAGGAAAAAAATGGATGCCCCGGGTCGGAAAGTAATGACATCGTGATTTAGGGATAATTACGATTTTTTTTCGCTAGTTCCTCGTTTTTACCCCTCACGCTAGAACAATGGAGCCGAAAAGGGGAAAATAACTCTGAGCGATATTGCAATATTTCCGCGAAATAAGCTCCCATGTAGGTAGCGGCTTTCGAGCAGAAGCTCCCTTTTGTGCACAAATTAATTTATCATAGGTCACTCGAAAACGGAGGGCGGTCAAATGCTGGTAGTTTAATGCGTTCAAAGCCTATCAGTGGCGCGATGATGTTTTACGAAAACCATCATGGTTCACAACGTGCGTTCTTTTCTGATGTAGGTGGCAAGCAGCGTTTGTCGAGGACAAGGTTGTCTGCTCGCTTCAAAACAAAATAATGCGCTCATTTCACACGCCCTTCCTGTTTATCAAATACATACAAGGTCCCAAGAATCCCCTCAAACAAGGAGAAGAGGCATAGAAAGAGAACGTGCGCAATAGAGCACACAAGGGTATATGCTGAAACCTTCCCTTCCGCCGAGGATGCCTGCACTCCCTCCTACAATCGTTCCACCCGCCAGCTCGAGCCAGCGTTCGTTACCGCCCCCCTCCCCTCGTAGCAAGAGAAGAAGAATGGCAAGAGGTTGGACCTTCAACTCCCCATTTCTTCTCCTGTCACTCAAGCTCCTATGCCTGATCCTCCTCGCCGTGGACGGTGCTGGTGCCTCCGCGCGCAGCCAAAGTGACTACTATACCCGTTTGGGCCTGAAACGCGATGCCAACAAAAAAGATATAGCTAGAGCTTACAGGCGCATGGCGGTCAAAACTCATCCAGGTCAGTAGGGATGATCAGTTGTACTCTGCTCTTCCTCCTCACGTCTTCCTTTCTATCCATGGAATCAGATAAAGTGTCGCCAGACAAACGATCAGAGGCCGAGAAAAAGTTCAAGTCCATCACTGAAGCGTACGAAGTGCTCAGTGATCCCAAGAAACGAAAAATTTACGATACCTACGGCGAAGAGGGCGTGCGGTAAGCGAAAAGGGAGGAGTGGAGAGGGGTTCGGGTTAGGGTAAGGGTTAGGATTATCATCACGGACAACGTAGAAAGGAAGAAAAGGAGAAACGGGAGGCGGTCTTGGTGACGGAGGGTCAGTCATATACCCTTGGTAAAGGCTAGAAATGACTAGTTTGGGCGCGCAAGACAACGAGGAACGGAGGCAGATCCGTTAGGGAGATGCAACGTCTTACACTCCTTGCTTTCCCACAGGGCCTCGGCGGGCGGCGTTCCCCCTCAGGGTCCAGGAGGTTATGGTTTCCCCGGCGGAGCAAGTCGGGCTAGAGGGTTTAATGGGGGTGACGGCGGGACTCGATTTTTCTTCAACGGCAGGGAGTACCGAGGCGGGCCCAGCCCTTTCGACGGGGGAGGAGGGGGAGGAGGGGGTGGAGGGGGCTTTGCAGCGGAGGATGTTTTTGAGCGCTTTTTTGGAGACATGTTTTTCGGGTGAGTGGTGGGTAGATTACTGTGGAAAGGGTCAGGGGAGGCAGGTCGTCTCGAGAGGTAAAGGCGGAGAAACGGACAGTGCACAGCTGAGGTTAATAAACGCGCTCAAAGCGAAAGCCGCACCAGAGCGCTCACCAATGAATCGTGCAGAGCCATCAAAACTAGTAAAGAGATGACCTCACAACGCCCCTCCCTTCCTCCCTCCCTCCCTCCTTCTTCCTTCCGCCAGCCCGGGCGCCAATGCACGGCCGGATCCGATGGGTGGTTCTCGCGGTTTCCAAGGGTACCAGCAACAACAACGACGATGGCAGCAGCAGCAACAACAGTCTGCAAAGCAGGAAAAAATGGTGTGTAGTCTAGAGGAGCTCTACCGTGGAACCACGAGGCATGTGACGGTGCACTCAGGGAGGAGGTAAAGCGGGAGGGCGGGAGGGCGGGAGGAAGGGAAAAATGAGCCGGGGAGGTTTTTCCTCCAAGTAGTAGGAATCCAGTATTTGTATTCTGATCTCCGGAGTTCGGCACGCTGGCTGGAAGGGCTGGATCTCCTGTTTCCCCATTGCTTTCTGCGCGCTTTTTCTCGTTGCCTCGCTTCCTCCTTCTCCCTCGGGAGACTTCCCAAATACACCTCTGTCGCCTTACGCCTCCGTCACCCTTGGCTCCTTCCGGTACAGAGAAAAAACCTTCCGCGTGGAAATAAAGCGTGGCTGGAAGGCCGGGACCAAGATCCAATTCGCCGCCGCTCCCTCCAGCCCTCCTTCCTTCCCTCCCTCGTCCCCTTTCCCACCCGTGGTTTTCATCCTGGTGGAGGCACGCCACCGGTATTTTACCCGGCGTGGCGACGACCTGGTCTGGAGGAAAGGATTGAGCACCGCGCAGGTGAGGAGACGTGGAGAGAGGGGAGGAAAAAGGGATCTTGGAACCTGGAGGGTGGAGGAAGTCTTGGGGGCCGGATGAGGGTAATGGCTTGAATGTGGATCGTCGCATGGTAAGAAGGCCCCGGAATTTTGATGTCCGCGTAGATGGACGCAAGGAGAGGTTTGTGTGCACGGTGTTCATTCAATTAGTAATTTCTTGGGATCTTCTCCCTTTTCTGTGTGTAGGCCGCCAAGGATATCGTCGTCAAGGTCCCCCTCTTGAACGGAAGAGAGGTGAAGGTGAAAGTGGAAAGAGGGAGAGTGCCTCGGGATGGGAGCCTCCTTCGACTGCGGGAGAAAGGAGGGGGTATGCCGAAAAAGGTGAGAGAGGTCGGGGAAAAGAAGGGGGGGAAGCGGAAAAAGGTGTCGGGCTAGTGGATAGACGTTGGGTTTCCTCCTGCTGCTTGCTCAAGCAAAGAAATGACCATTACAGGGTGGAGGCTTTGGTGACCTGATCGTGGAGCTCTATGTGCAAAAATAGGCAGAGCGTTGCCATTTGGTGGAAAAACGGACGAGAAAGATGGAAAGGGCGCGATACATACAGAGAAGGCCCACTTGTGCAAAGCATGCACATGTCAAAGAATGCTGCATAGCTGCTTTGTCAACCTACTATGCCCAGGCAATCTCGTTGGATATCGATAGTGATATTTAATTTGGCACTACTTGATCTCGGCCGAACGGATATTTCTAATGACCTCACTGACATCGAAAGTAAATAAATGAAGAAATTGTACTAGTAATGAGTCAGCTACAATTTGATGTTGTGCTTTTCGACGTGCGCATGGCTTTTATTATGCTCTTTCGTAATCACCATTATTTTTCGCTTCCCGTGAATTTGTCTTCTGGCGGGATGTTTTCTATGGAGACATTGAAGAGTGTTTCTTCCTGTCCTACATACATATGCAGTACCCATCATTGTTTAAAACAAGTTGTCAAGGGGCACAAGCTTGCACAGTGCCCTAGCTCTCATTCCCCGCCTAGTCTAGCGCATCTATTAGACAACAGTCGTAAGCCAGCTTTCAGCGTCCGAACCCTCATTCTGTACATGCAATGGTAGGCAACCGACTGTCGAATGCAGAGAAAGAGAGGGATTGCCCACCGGCTGCCGGCTGCTTTTCGGGATGTAAGTTGTGGTCGTGGTGATGGAGCTGGTACGGGATAAGGGCACCAGCGAAGGGGACTTTGTCAACAGTGGTGTGGGGGGGGCTCCACTCAAACGCACGAGCGGCGAGGAGGTCAGGATGCTCCAATCGAAGTCGCATTTCATCAAATCATCAAAATCGAGCGTTTCGTCACCATCGGTCGAGACCATCTTTTGCTCCTCCGCCCCTTCCAGTCCTGCCGAGGTTTGTCCAAACACCTTCCCGGTACTGGTCGCGCTAGGGCTGTTTGCCATATGTGAGCCATGCACGGAAAAGGCTGCTAAGGAAAGCAGAGTGGTCTGAAACTCCATGATGCTGGGTTCATGCGGATAGGCGCTCTGCCCGTCGGGACAATTCCACGCTCCCCTATGCTCTCCTTCGTCGATCCCTTCCGAAGTCTCTCCACTACTTTTTGTTGTCGCAACCTCTTCTTTGACTTGCCAGCATAGCTGCTGATCTTGCTGACGCTTTTGCTGAGACTGGTCAGTCAGTTGTCGTTGCGGCTGCCTGGAGGGCTGCTGTTGACTTTGCCATGCTTCATATTCTCGTGATCGTTGGGCGTGTTGTTGCTGCTGCTGCTGCTGCTGCTGCTGCTGCTGCTGCGGGGGCGGCTGCGAACTTGGATAGTAAAAATATTCTTTTGGAACGTTTTGATACTGGTGCTGACGGTGGAGGGATTTTGGCTGTCGTTGCGTTTGCCACACCTGATACTGCTGTAATTGGTGGTAATGGTGCAGTGTCTGCTTTTGCTCCTGGTGAGTCTGGTGCTGTTTCTTGGTCTGATTTTGTCGTCGCTGCACCCATGATGACTGCGACTGAACAACTATATTCTGATGCGGCGGCTGCTGCTGCCATGAATGTGCTTCCTGAAATCCAGTCATGGCTGCGAGTTGCGGCTCAGAGACGTAAAAATTGGAGTCCTTCCCTCCCGGTTCCCTCCACAGACTGCCTCCCTCATGACCATGGCTGATACCAAGGCCCTCCCAATCCAACACAGTCCCGTCCCATGGCCCGTTCGTGTCTTGACATTTACGTTTGTGCCGACGGCGGGTCAGTGGCCTGTGTTTATGGTCATTACTGAGCTCCTCCCTGCCCCTGAGACTCGCGGCAGGCCCAAGGATGTTGTCACCGACTCCCCCCAAATTCTTGTCCCATCCATGGCCCATTCCATCTCGAAACGATGCCTTTGATCCTGTGAAAGCAGTGGCAGCGGCAGGTCCAGTCGTGTTGTCAGGATACGTTTCCGAGACGTCCTTTTCACTGTTCACATTTGAAGATCGCCTGTTCCGATCCATGACTGGGCGGGCAGCATGCAGAGGTGAATACGAAGGACAAATCTCATCGACCCGTAGCAATTCAATAGAAATGATGCAAGAAGCGTAGGCGCCTTCATCCTCCACGACATGGCGCAAAGACGTGCGCCCCCAGAAGGGTTCCCCTTTCCGACCCAGACACTCCAAATCCATTGTCACTTCCCCTACAGGCGAAGCGGCGGAAAAGATGGCCTGGGACAAGCGACCGTAGAGCTTTCGTTGGGAGAATGGGGTGAAAAGGCACCCCCACAGGAAAATGGGAAGCATCCGGTGATGTTCGAGAAGGGAGAGGGCGTCGGTCATTGACATGAGCATGGACTCAAAGAGGGGATTGACGCTCAGGCGTACGTGCCCGCCTTCCATCACATAGTACGCCACGGCTTTCCCATCTCCACTTTCAAAACCACGAAACCCTTCGTACAAAAGATCGCTAGGATCGCTGTCGTCAGAAACCTCGGACATGGGCCCATACAGAGGGGTACCAGGCGGCATATCCCGGCAGTTTGGAGGACGTTGCTGCACGACAATGGCCGTGACGTGGTCCAGCGCCAAGGCTCGCACCACTTGATTGAAGGCCCCGTAAGAGCTATCCTGCCGATGCGTGCCCGACATGAGGTTCCAGGCGCGGCTGTGACGGAGACGAGACAGGCAAAGAGAGAAATCTTGTCAGACCACACGAGGGGAAAAATTATACAATGACGTTGCTCCACCCCCTCACATTGCACCAAGTCAGGACATCTATCGTGAGAAACGTGACGTACAGGACGGCGATGGTTTTCTCTGTGTCGCTCTGGCCCCGATAGTGGAGGCTGGCAAAGCCATGGGAGAGGTCGGTAGCGAGGGTGGAGACGGGGTACTCGGCGAGGCGAAGACGTCCGGGAGCAGCACCAACAGGGTTCACGGCTGCATCCGTGGCAAGTAGAAAGCCGGGGGTTTTACCGTCAGTACTGGAGTTCTCGATGCTTTGGGTAGCCGAAGACCCCGACTCAGACGACCCGCAGGCGTGGAGAGACGATGGGCATGGCGGGTTTGGTGCGCCGTTATGCGGATTCGAAGACTCGTAAATCTCATTGAGCAATGTCAAGGCCTGGGTCTTACGTGGCCGCCCTTGGGTGCGCACTTGTTCAATACATGCGATACCTAATTTGGTGCATCTGTGCGGGCGTCAGGGTTTATGGGCAAGAAATGCGTAAGGCGGAAGGAACGGATATTGCAAATCTTGAGAATCCAACAATAAATGAGACTGCAGTCGGCTTTCTAATGTATTGCTGCAGTGGTTCGTTGAATTTCTGGCTGGTGAGACGTGACTTTTTGATTACCAACAAGACCACTCGCTCAACGCTCAGGAACATTCTTCGAGATTCCCAAATCAAATTGAGCTCCTAAGTGGTAAAATCATGGATTACATCCGTGTACTTTCTCTTACCGTTCGCACGATGGTTCACCACGGTTGCATCGGATCTGTCAGGATGGTACAGTTGCAATACATGCCATGCATAAGTGAGGACATAAACAACGTCACTCGCTCGATTCGCAGTGGTCGAGGTGAAATGTGACACGAGATCCTCTTTTGCATCAGCATCCTTGATCCAAATCTTACCTTGGCACTTCGACAGGCGGTGCACGTATTCTTGGAAATTCGAGTGGCTACCATGTCGCACTGTTTGAAAGGGAAAACATTAAGCGCCTAAACTGTAAGCACAAGCCCAAGAGCTTTCTTGCCTACGCCACATCCCGCACCACCACGCTGCACGTCTGTAGACAGGTACAGCTCCCAATGACGGGAAGTTCTGGGTACTTGCTCACTAGAAACACACTCGTCACGTACAAAAATTACAGAGAGCACGAAAATCCCCCGGCAAAGCCCAAAGATGCGGGGGACAGAGAATAGGAACTTGAACACATGACAGGGAAATAAGACGGAGATAACGGCTTCTGCTGGGGCATCGGGGCCGTTAAGGTCTGACGCCATTCCTATATGCCCGTCAAAACTACTGAATGATGCAAAATTGTAAGTATATTAACGAGCTTCAGGACGCCTTATGACAACAAGAATTTTTGATGTTGATTCCTCTCCTGAGTTTTGACGAGAGTTGATACCGATGTCGGCTTTCTTTCTCACTCGCGCCCCAATACAAATGCAACTCCCGTTAAAAGCGTACGTCACGAACTTCTCGCGAGGCGACTATCACACGGCGGATAGCGGCTTAAGAAGAAAACAGTTTTTTTAGTCACCAGGCTGTTGTCGTGTATACTTTCTACCGAGTGTGCCATTCCTGTTGTATGCACAAAAGAAAGATGTGCAATTTTTGTGAAAAATAAAAATAAAAAATGAATTGGACCGTAAGCCTGAACCCTAACAGGTAGGAAGAGAAAAATTGCTCACTTGGAAAGGGACGGTTGGGGTGGCATGAGAATTAATTTTCACTATGCTGTCAATCTGCACAAATAGTTGAGTCTAGCGAGGCCCCCAATGCAAGCCCCCTTGTAGTGTTTCCTGTGTCCTGCACATCGATGCATTTGAAAAGCCATGGGAGGACCTTGATTCATGTTGCTAGAGTCATTTTCGGGAGATATGGATATTTTTCCCCGATCAAATGGAAAAACAAAACACAATGCGACAGAAAAGTTCATTCAAATAACTTGCTAATCCCGAAAGAAATTCGTGCCGCAAAACTGCGACAACATTTAATTCTCGTACCCCGACCATGAAATCGATCAATTTCTTCTTCCTCATATATGGGTGAAATCTAATGGCATCGATTGATTTAATCAATCAGCAACTTCTATACCCATAACCTTTCCCAAAAAAGTCCTCTCTATCCTTGTCTGCCGTTTCCCTTTTCCTTCGTACACGATCCAATCCTGATTTGATAGGTATCAAACTTTGCGGGATGCTCCACCTCTGGCGGTAAGACTGATCTCTTCCTGTCACATAGGCGTTTGACCAGTGGAGCCGAAGGCATCCACGTATGCCTTTTGCGCCTTGCTAAGACTGCGGTCAACGGGAGAGTAAAGAAAGGATCAGATTTCGCAGAAGAAATGATGGCCTGCTAGTTTAAGAAATCTTCAATCGTTAAGCGCTAAATATCAGCCTAATCCCTTTCATAGTCATTCTCATGATAAAAAAGGAGACAGCGATAAAAACTAACCCTAACCAGAAAAGAAAGACAACGACCCACAAATGACTAAAAAAGGGATAAAAAAGGAGGAAAATTTTAAAGGAAATGCATGGAGAAGAGGAACATTCCCAGCTTCGCAGGTATACAAGAGGGCCACAGATACCTCACAAAAACCGCCAATGAGACGATTGAATCCGACATCTGAAATCCCCTTTCTTTTTAAAGACATGTCAGGCACGAAATTCCCTTCCCTCCTACCTCTTCGCCAAAGCCCCGCCCCGGGCGAAAGTTCCCCAGCGTTTGAAGGCATAGGACTCATCTGGTATCGAGGGAGAGGGGGAGGAAGGGGGGGAGGGGGGGGGGGGGGGGGGGGGGGGTGGGGTCGCCGACCCGCTCGCTGTCCCTCCCTCCCTCCCTCCCCCCCCCCCCCCCCCCCCCCCCCCCCCCCCCCCCCCTTCCCCCCCCCCCCCCCACCCATCCCCCCTCCCCTCCCCCCGCGCCCCCGCCCGCTCCGCCGCCCCCACGCGCTCG
>Ga0102934_1000405_pt1 | contig 28579 bp, 22 predicted proteins | sample SalPonR2_A_D1_MG_FD_78175 | JGI IMG/M metagenome (GOLD analysis project Ga0102934, IMG submission 78175) | Salt pond soil microbial communities from South San Francisco under conditions of wetland restoration - Salt Pond MetaG R2_A_D1_MG | ecosystem: Environmental > Aquatic > Marine > Intertidal... | reverse complement strand
TTGTCCGAGGCCAGAGAGGGAGAATCATCCCTTGTCGATGAAGATGAAAACGCGGTCAGGTTGACAAGTGTGCATAAATCAAAAGGGTTGCAGTTTCCGGTAGTAATAATGATAAACCTGCTTCAGAAAATAGGACATAAAAATAAGATTCTGATCGACCGCGGCAGAAAGATAGATTTCACCCTGGGGGATAATTGGAATACAAGTGGGTTCAAAAAGAGCTTTGAAAGGGAGGTCCTGAAGGAAAACGCTGAAAACCTCAGGCTTCTATATGTGGCTTCCACGAGGAGCGGCGATCTTCTTGTAATCCCGGAAGTCCCTAAGAAGAAGAGCTATTTTCAGCTTCTCGAGAACGACCTTCCAACGGGACCTGATTACGAGGCGACCGATCCTGGTATTGAAGAATCGGCGGGTAATGATGGGAAGGAAGAAGGCAGGTTTAAGGAAGCAAAGAAACTTGTAAAGAGGATTTCCTTATCGAGTCTCCCTCCATTGAAAGATGTTGTAAAGCCGTTTGCCAGGATAGATAAAACAGATAAAAGATCAAGAAGCAGAAGCCGCAGGAAGAAGGATGAATGGATTGAAGGGAGGAAAAGGCTTATCGATAATGCCGCGTCCGTTCCCTTGACGATCACTCCGTCATCTTTAAAGAATGCAGGAAGGATGATTCGTCATTCCCCTCCGGAGTCAGAAAACAGGATATATAGTAAAGAAGGATCCGGCAACGCGGCGGATTTCGGGCTCGCTTTTCACCGTTTGATGGAACTTGCCGATTTTAATGCTCCGGAAAGGATCGCAAAACTGGCCGGAGCGGTATCGGCCGATTTCGGTCTGCCGGAGAAAAGAGACCAGCTTGCCTCTCTGGCCGCGAAGACTTTGTCGTCAGATCTGATAGAGAGGGTTTCAAAGTCGGAAAGAATACTCCGTGAAGTGCCGTTTTCGGTTCCGGTTAAAGGGGAATACTCCGGAGATGATTCAAGAAAAATAGAGTTTATTAACGGAAGGGTTGATCTGTTGTTTCATTCAGCGGGGGAGTGGACGGCTGTCGATTATAAGACAGATGATGTGAAGAACCCCGAAGAAAGATTTAAATTCTACAGGGGGCAGGGCGCTCTCTACGCGCTGGCCCTCGGCAGGATCGGAGTTGAGCTTCGAGGCGGCGTAATATTCTACTTTGTCCGGCCGGATAAGGAAATAAAACTCAAAATTGAAGATATCAGAGAAGATGACTTATTGTCTTTCGGAGTTCTGATAACTAAATCTGTATGGTAACAGGGTAGATATTGAAGTGTGAATCCGATGCGGCCTGACGGTTTATTAGGGTATTGCCGAAATTTAAGAGACGGCAATCGGGGTTGCAGAGCAGGCAGATTAAATTAACACCAATAGTCCTGCTCTCAGGCAGAGAGAGGAAAAATTGAAAAAAACAATCAGAGGAATAATTCTGCACATTTTCTTTGCCGGAGCCTTGATTTTTCTGGTTATAGACGGACCTGGTTACAACGCGGCCAGATCTATCCGTACCGGCTGGGACCTGGGTCACGCGGTTCTTTTTATTCTATTTACTTATATTCTCTATCGGGACTGGAAGAAGTTTAGAGATAAAGCGCTGATATTACAATGGGTTCTGGTATTATCGTTCACCGCCCTGCTTGCCGTGGCAACTGAAGGAATTCAATATTATGCGGGCCGTCAGTTTGATCTTTTCGATATACTCAGAGATTTATCCGGCAGCGTGATAGGTATGCTGCTTCTGGGGAAAGTTGATCTTGGCGGCAAAAAAGCGGGGAGCCTGACGCGTGTTCTTTTAATCATCATTCTCGCGGGCGTTACAACACGTTCCTTTTTTCTTTCAATAGCAGATGAATATATCGCGACAAGACAATTTCCGGTACTTGCAAACTTTGAGACACCGTTTGAAATTGGCCGCTGGAGGGCTGATGGAGAGATATCAATTTCCAGTAATATTTCGCGAAGCGCAGACTCTTCATTAAAAATAGAATTTACTAAAAAACTATTTTCCCCGGTTACCATGAACTATTCTCTGGGGAACTGGGAAGGGTACGACACACTGAAGTTTTCCTTTTGTAATCCCGATACGGCGGATTTAAAAGTTGTCTGCCGCGTTCACGATAAAGAGCATATAAAACACGGAAACGCGTATTCGGATCGGTTCAATCGTTCTTTTATTCTTAAAGAGGGATGGAATACTTTTGCTGTCCCCGTCAGCGACCTGCAAAATGCTCCCTCAACCAGAGAAATGAACTTAAACAGGATAGAAGAAATTTCATTTTTCAGTATCTCCCTACCGGCGCCTAGAACCGCCTACCTCGACGATCTTTTATTAATGAAAAGAACTAATAGCGGGGAGAATTAAAAACGGGGATATAATTGAATGCTTGAATCACAAACCGACATGCTGCTACAAAAACTTAATTGAAAAATATATTATTCAATTAAAGTGCTTCCCGCAGCACTTATTTTAGTGTAAAAAGGGTTGACAAATAATGATATCTATTTTGTTGGCGCCCTGACAGCTGCTTAGCCTTATTTGCAGCTTTTTAGTTTTTCAGAAAGGGTTTTTGCCACCTTTTTCCCTGAAAGCAGCATACCTCCGAATATGGGACCCATCCGGTATGAACCGAACACCGCGTTCGCGCACATCCCCGCAATAAATACATTAGGAAAGACCTCGCGTGTATTTTCAAGAGTTGTCTGTTCAGCTCTGTCTGCCCACAGGGATTGCTCCCCTTCTACTTTTCCGGACGGAGTCATAAGTCTCGAGTCAACCTTTTTTTCGATTATCCTTATTACTTCAGCCGGATGGCCTGTGGCGTCAACGATATATTTTGACTCGATCGTAAGCGGGTCTATGTGCAGCCCGGCCATTTCTACCGAGGACCAGTTGATCACTATCCCGGCGGCTTTATTATCTTTAAGGATTATATCTTCCGCTGATATCAGGTTGAAGATTTTGGCACCATTCTTAACCGCCGCGGCACCGATTGAGCAAACCGATTCTATTGAATCCGCGGTATAGTATCCTTCCGAGAAGGGAGTGGTTTTAATACCAAATTCATCAAGAATCTCCCTGCCTTCTTCCTGAACTACTATCTCGTTCATCATCATGCCCCCGCCCCACATTCCTCCACCGACACTGAGCTTTCTTTCAATGACGATTGTTTTAAAATCAGCTGCCGCGAGCTCTGAAGCCGCGACCAGTCCCGAAGGACCGGCACCTACAATAATGACGTCACAATTTAGTGAGTCCAGAAGTTTATTGGTGTAGGTTTTTATTATAGCCTCGGTTACTTTTTTCTCATCCAATGGCATTTCATTTCTCCTTAAAATTCATGATATATTAAAGGGTGAATACGATTTCAGGTCTACTTTTCATTCAGTTTATTCCCGGAATCTCTCTACATCTGCTTTATTTCTTAATCAATCTGGCTATAGAGGTCAAGACTATTCTTTTTAACAGGATTAAAATTAAGCAGGGGTTGACCATTTTTAATTTGTCCCGTATAATGAGCTTCCTTAAATAGAGACGGAAGATGTTTTATGTGCCGATTGTATTTGGTACGGTTCTAAACAGGAATAAGTATCAGACGGCCGGCATCTGTGCCGGCGAAAACTTGAAGGAGGTAGGGTAGATGTCATTAAATGAACTCAAACCGGCTAAGTTATGGGAGCATTTCGGGAAAATATGCGAGATTCCGCATTGCTCAGGTAATGAAGAAGAACTTGGTAATTATCTATTATCATTTGCCAAAGAAAAAGGCCTTGAAGCTGAAAAAGACGCGGCGGGCAACATTGTAATACGCGTACCGGCTACTGAAGGCCATGAAGATGCGCCTGTGATAGTTCTCCAGGGGCATATTGATATGGTTTGCGAAAAGGATAACGATGTAGATCATGACTTTGCTAAAGATACAATAAAGACTGAAATCGACGGTGACTGGCTTACGGCCAAAGGTACGACACTCGGCGCTGACAATGGCGTTGGAGTGGCGGCGGCGCTAGCCGTAATTGATGAGGATGTTACTCACGGTCCTCTGGAGATACTCTCCACAGTAAGTGAGGAAGTTGGATTAATCGGCGCGGGCAAATTAGAACCCGGCTTCCTCAAGGGCAAGACGTTGATGAATCTGGATAGTGAAGAGATTGGGGCCGCTTATATAGGCTGTGCCGGAGGTGGCGACAGTGTCCTCAGACTGCCGCTTGAAAAAAAGGATACACCGTCTGATCTCAAAGGAGTCTCAATAAGAGTAACGGGGCTCAGAGGAGGACACTCGGGAATAGATATTATTGAACAGAGGGGCAACGCTATTAAGATAGTCACGAGGATTCTCTCGAAGATTCTCAGTGATAAGGAAATCAGCATTGCTTCCATAGAAGGCGGGAAGATGAGGAATGCCATTCCGAGGGATGCGGTCGCTCTTGCAGCAGCTCAGAGCTCGGATATCGGTGAGATCGAAAAGATAGCTAAGAAGGAAGTTGAAACTATAGCTATAGAGTTGGGAGGGCGCGAGAAGGGTCTGAAGGTTGTTGTATCTTCAGAGGAAACCCCTGACAAAGTTATTACGGAGGAATCACAAAAGACTCTTATTGACCTTCTGACTGCTCTTCCTCACGGCATCGAGGCCATGAGCTATGATATAGAAGGGCTTGTGGAGACATCAACCAACCTTGCGACCATTAAGATGGATGGTAATACTGCCGTTATAGGTACATCAACACGAAGCTCGATTATCACGGCTTTAAACGCCCTGAGCGCGCGGATAGGCGCCGCCGGACGTCTTGCCGGAGCCGAAGTTGAGGAGGAGGCGCCGTATCCGGGGTGGATGCCTGATCTTGACTCAAGGATTCTCGGTGTCGTAAAAGATGTACATAAAAGGGAGTTTGGAGAAGAACCCGAGATGAAAGCTATTCACGCCGGTCTGGAATGCGGAATAATCGGCGAGAAATTCCCGGGTATGGATATGGTTTCATTCGGCCCGTGGATAGAGCACCCTCATTCACCCGAAGAGAGAATTAATATCCCTTCCGTTGAGTCATTCTGGAAGCTTCTCACCGCGGTGCTCGAAGAAATGGCTTAGAGATAGAACGTAATTTAAGATGAATTATTGCCGGAGTCCGCACTTTCAGCCGGTACTCCGGCAATACGTAGATGATTCCGGGTTGGTAGTCATCAGGTTCACAGAGAATACGAACAGGTGTTTATTGTTGAAACTTAAGGGCTTGACTTTGTTCTTTGAGTTATTATTATTATTTGGAATTACATTAAAGGGATGTGGCTCAATTGGCAGAGCATCGGTCTCCAAAACCGGCGGTTGCAGGTTCGAGTCCTGCCATCCCTACTTTTTATTATCTCTTCCGTCTGGCTCAAGTTTAAATATGGATATAGGGAGGTAGGGAATGCCAAAAAAGAGGGTCACAAGCGGCATGCGGCCTACAGGCAGTCTCCATCTGGGAAATCTACTGGGAGCGCTTGACAATTGGGTTTCACTGCAGGATGAATATGACTGTTATTTTTTCATAGTTGACTGGCATTCTCTAACGACGCCTGGAGGAGGCGGCGCTGTTGGATATGAAAATCTTGACGGGTTGAGAGATAATATTAATGAAATAGCTATAGACTGGGTTTCGGCTGGCCTCGACCCGGACAAATGTTCCATCTTTGTTCAGTCCTTTGTTCCTGAAGTAGCGGAACTCAACTTGATTTTTTCAATGGTTACGCCTCTTGGCTGGTTGGAACGCAATCCTACATATAAAGATATGGTAAAGAGTTACGCGATTGAATCTCCCAGCTATGGGCTGCTTGGATATCCCACACTGCAGTCCGCGGACATTCTGCTCTATAAGGGCGATTTTGTGCCTGTTGGAAAAGATCAGGAAGCTCATATCAATATGACAAAAGATCTGGCCGCCAGATTCAACAATCTTTACGGCAGGGATATCTTTCCGCTCACAAAATCACTTCTTACCGAAGTTCCGAAAGTGCCTGGGATTGACAGTGTAGACAGGAAGATGAGTAAGAGTTCGGGTAATCATATAGCTCTTTCCCTCAGTGAGGAAGAAACCACTAAAAAGATAAAGAGTATGTTTACAGACCCCGTTAAGATAAGAAAAGATGATGCCGGTCATCCTGACGGATGTGTTGTCTTCGCGTTTCACAAAATATATAACAGTAAAAATCTGGAAGGTATACGTTCCGAGTGCGAAGCGGGCGAAAGAGGATGCGTTGACTGCAAAATGCAGCTTGCCTCTAAAATGAATGAAGCGCTGCGTCCGATAAGAGAAAAGAGAAGATACTTTGAAGAAAAACCGGAAATAATCACCGATATTTTAGAATCCGGTGCGTCCACTGCACGCAGGATAGCTAAAGGGACACTTGAAGAAGTAAGAGAAGTTATGAAACTTCCAACCAGGAGGGGTATTTGATGCCGGAGGCTATAGACTTTTTTATTTCTGAATTCAAGGATATGATAAACAAAAAAAATAAACCCGGCCGTTATTTCAGGCCCCGTCCGTATAGAAACGCGTCGGTTCGTTTCAGAAATTGTTCAATTGAAGATTATGAAAAAAGGCGGAATCTTCTCGAAGGTGAAGCCGGCCTGAACCCTTTTATATTCCGGTCTGATATGGTCCCGGGGTGCGACCTGCTCTCAGATTCAGGAACTACCACAATGACGATGAGACAGTGGGCGTTGATGCTTCTGGGAGATGAGGCTTATGGCTCTAACGAGGGATATTTTGAACTTAAGAATCAGATCGCTGAGACTTTCGGCGAGGATTGGAAAGGTGACGCAAGCAGTAAGTCGGGAGAAAATCTTTTTATTTTCCACCAGGGAAGGGCCGCGGAAAACGCCCTGTTTACTGTTTTGAGACGTTTTATTACAGGTAAGGGGAAAACGGACAGCACTGAACTGTCGAAAGGCCTTCTGCCGAAATTAAAAAAACGTATTAAATCAAATTTACTGAGTGTCAGGCCCGGAGCAGACCGGCCGTCTGATCCATTGGTTATAATTCCGAGCAATTCGCATTTTGACACAACACAGGGCAATATTGAGGATAAAGGAATGGTTCCCGTAAATCTGCCCTGCCGGGAGCATCTGACAGACAGCAGCGGCAGTCACTTCAGGGGAAATATGGATATCGATGAGATCGAAAATCTACTGGAAAATGAAGGAGACAGGGTTCCGCTGGTATATCTGACCATTACTAACAATACAGCCGGCGGGCAGCCGGTTTCCATGGCTAATATTAAAAAGATTCGAGAAACAACCAACCGCTTTAATATACCATTCTTCTTTGACGCCTGTAGATTTGCCGAGAACGCGTGGTTTATCAAAAAACATGAAGAGGGCTACTCTGGAAAGAGTATTACTGAAATAGTTCATGAGATGTTCAGCTATGTTGACGGTTTTCATATCAGTTTGAAAAAGGATGGTCTCGTTAATATGGGTGGAGCGGTTGTTCTGAAAGAGGGTGGGAGGTTTACAGAAAAATATCCTGATTTTAAAGAAGAATTAACAAACTATCAGATAATGACAGAAGGGCATCCCACTTACGGGGGGCTTGCCGGAAGAGATCTTAAGGCGATTGTTGAGGGGCTTCAGGTTGTGATAAGACAGGATTATCTGGATATAAGAATAAATCAGGTAAAAAGACTTGCCGATAGACTCACGGCAGACGGAATCCCCATAATTGAACCCGCGGGCGGGCACGCAGTATATATTAATATCGACAAATTTTTTAATGGAATTAAGACAGAAGATTTTATGGGAATTTCCATAGCGGCACTTCTTTTGATTGCCGGGCACAGAGTTTGTGAGCTGGGCACCTACGCCTTCGGACGATATAAGAACGGAAAAGAACTTCCGCCGGACCCGAGAGTAAATTATGTAAGAGCTGCTGTTCCCCGCCTTGCTTATGAGGATGCCGATCTGATGGCTTTCGCGGAAGCTGTAAAAGTCCTTTTTGATAACAGGGACCGTATACCCGGTGTTAATGTCGAGTATGGACGCGATTTGCCTCTGCGGCATTTTAAAAGCAGATTTTCATTTAAAAAGTAGAGATTGAGGGATTTTCCTTTATTCACTCCAGCTGTAATTCATCTTCAGACCTTAAAAAAGGGAATCCCCCCCGGATATTCTACCCTTATCCCCGCCACAGAATTTAGATTTTACAGGCAGGCCCCGAAGCTGAAATAATTTTATGGAATATTTAATGCATATAAATATGTGATTGAATTTTTTTCATATCAGGGGCAATTCGGGGGGGAGTAATTACTGTATGATAAATGACAACAGCACAATTCTAAAAAATGTTGAAGCTGATTCTGAGAAAAAACAGCTTTCAGCAGTGATGGAAATAGCCAATATTGTTAATTCCCGCCTGGACCTCGAACATGTTCTGTCAAGGATAGCAAGGGAGATGAACAGGGCAGTTGATTATGACATTGGATGTGTAGCTATCCACGATAAGGATAACAATTGCCTTAACTTAAGGCACATATACAGAAAAAGCGGCGATGATTCCTACGAGGGCAGTTATGTGCCTCTCGATGAGAGTAATATTATTGGATGGGTCGCTATCAACAGAAAGCCGATTTATAGAAAGGATATTCGGAAAGACAACCGCTTTGAAGAGATTATGAAGGAGGATAATCTCGGATCGGATGTTGTTATACCGCTTATGGCCAAGGGTTCATTTATTGGCACTCTGAATGTCGGAAGTTATGAGCCTGACCACTTCTCGGACTTAGACCTTGAACTTATTAAGAATTTCAGCAGGTTGACCTCAATTGCCGTTGGAAACTCCATTATGCTGGACGATCTTACCTTTCTTGGAAATAAATACAAGAATCTTATGAATAACGCGAAGGATATCATAACACTTTTAGATCTGAGCGGGAAGGTAATAGAGTGCAGCGATTCAATTGAAAGGGTGTTTGGATATACAAAGGATGAAATTATAGGTAAAGAAATTTTTGAATTTACAATACCCGATAGACGTGGAAAATCGAAAAATATAGTAACACGAGTAATTAAGGGTGAATTGAGCCGGCTCACAGATATTCCTTATGCTAAAAAGAACGGTGATATTGTATATCTTGATGTTGATGTCAGTATTATGAGATTGAGAAATAATCCATATATCCTGTCAATCGCTCATAATATTACTGAGAGGAAGATTCTTGAAGAGAAGATACGAAGTAAGAATCTTGAACTTGTTGAGAAGAACAGAAAACTCGTCGATCTCGATAGATTGAAGAATGAGTTTCTCGGCAGGGTAAGCCATGAACTGCGAACGCCACTATCGGTTATAATGGCTTATGTTGACAGCCTGAAAGGTGAAGATGAGCTAAACCCTATAGACGCGGAAACGAAGGAGGAATTCCTGGATGTTATTTTCAGCCAGTCGAGCAAATTGCTGGGGATCATTAATGATCTGCTTGATCTTTCAAAAGTGGAAATTTCCAATACAATGCTTGATATCGTCCAGGGGAGCATAAATGAAATTGTACGGATTTCAGCAAAATCTGTTGAACGGGAAGCCGATAGTAAAAGTATAAAAGTTTTATGCGATCTGGATGAAAATATCCCTATTATCAATTTCGATGTGATGCGTGTGCAGCAGGTTTGTGTTAATCTACTCGGCAACGCGGTGAAATTTACGAAGGAAGGGGAGGAAATAATCGTTCATACAAGCTGTGATGAAGAAGAAGTGGTTGTCTCGATCAGTGATAAGGCTCCCCGCATAAAGGATGAAGATATAAACAGGATATTTATGGATTTTACTCAGATAGACGGCGGAACAAGCCGATCGAGAGATGGTATGGGAGTGGGGCTTCGCCTTGTTAAACATTACGTTGACCTTCACGGCGGGCGTGTCTGGATAGACAGGAGAGAACCGGAAGGAAACATTTTTTCATTCTCTATTCCAACTGATATTAATCTGGATAAGAAGTCGAATAAAGTACTAGAAAGTAAAGAGAACAGATCTTAATCATCTGTAAAGCCTCCGCTCCATTTTATATATCATTGGCAGCATCAGCAGCAATTTCTTTAGAATCTTTCTGTACCTGTTTAACTGTATGAATTTCAACCATTTTGATTTAAATTTTCCCATTTGCAAACCTCTTTTACGATTTATTTGCAAAAAGCAAGATGTTTACCGTAGTTCCTCAAAGATTCCTGTTGTAGTTTTTCATTCCTTTTCTCTGTTTTTAATTGCGTTGATTATTATGGTAACTACTTGCTATTAAAACAATAATACTGATTTATCATTATTTATTGAATAGATGTGCCTGACATGCCGTTTAAGTGGTACAGCATTTGCGAGTTCCCTCTCCGGTAGCGACACTCTTATAAGTAAATAGGAAATAGGCGGATATATAACAGGTATAAACTATTTATTAATGCCGGGGCGGGACATGAAGACAGCAGAAGAAAGACTCGATATCGATGATCTTGTTTCATATGTCAAATCAGAGACCGGATTTGATCTGACCAAGTATCGTCCAACAACTTTAAACAGAAGGGTATCCCACAGGCAGTTTGCATTGGGGCTTGGCGATCTACACGATTATATTCTTTATCTTTATGCCAATCCCTCTGAGTTGAAAAATATAACGGATTCTACAACGATTCATGTTACGGAATTCTTTCGTGATCTTGATGTTTTTGATTATTTCCCCAGCAAGCTGCTCCCCGCCGTTGTCGAAAGAAAAAAAGGCAGAGACGCGGATGATATAAGGGTTTGGAGTGCCGGATGTTCCACGGGACAGGAAGCATACAGTATTTCGATACTGCTGGATAAGTTCCTCAAAAATTATAAGATAGAAGCTGAGGTTATAGGAACTGATATTTCCCAGAAAGCCTGTAATTCGGCAAAAAGAGCCATCTATTCAGAAAAAGAGGTTGAATGCCTTCCGGAAAATATTATCAGAAAATATTTCAGGAAAAGTGAAAACGGTTATACCGTTATTGAGCGGATCAGGGAAAAAACCTCTTTCTTCGCGCATGATCTCTTCTCATCCCCCCGGTTTTCCGGATTCGATATGGTAGTATGCAGAAATGTTTTGATTCATTTCAAGAGGGATTACCGAGGGGAAGTAATAGATAGTTTTTATTCAGTTCTTAACGATTCAGGATTATTAATACTTGGTAAAAGTGAAGCTCTAAGTAAGGTCTGGAAGGATAAATTTAAATTATTGAATCCATCAATGAAAGTATATCAGAAGATCACGTAACGGTTATTAATAAGGAGGACTAATAATGGATATTTTCAAGGCGGGAAAATCAGTAAAATGGAATATCATTATAGTAACTTCAATAGCTCTGGCTGTTGCTTGCGGAGTCGTCTCTTTTTCGGTTGTCAGGATATCGGATGCTGCAGTTGAAAACGCCGTCTCTGAGAGGGATGAGTTCTGGAGTAAATTCGCCGGGGACCCGGCGTTGAAGTTTGAAAGTATAGAGAAAGATAAAGATTTAACTTCTCTATTAGCTGATTTAAGGGAAAACTATCCGGGACTTAAAGGGATTGAACTCATCGATTCGGATAACAGAGTTCTTGCGACTACCTTTAGCCCCGGAGCCCCAGCTGTTTTGCCTGGCATGGAAGAGGGATCCGAAAAAGAACAGACAGACGATGCCGATGACAAAAACTCTTTGATTATACCAGCCGGCGCAGGCATGGGAAGAGCATTAAAATTTGTATTTGATCCCGATCCTGCGGTTGCCGGTGAAGCCGGAATAAAATCTAAAGTATTTCTGGTAAACAGCGCCATGATGGCCGCTCTGTTTTTTCTCTTTTACGCGCTCGTTAATAATCTGGTTCGTAAGCCTCTCCAGGGTCTTCTTTCCACCTGCAAATCGGTTGCGAGGGATTCAAAGAATCTCGCCGATGGAATTATTATCGACTCCAGGGATGAATTCGGAGAACTGGGCGTATCTCTCGATCATATGTTCCGGAATATTATGGAAATTATAAACATTATTAAAAACACCTCCGACAAAGTGAATTTTTCAGCTCAAAACCTGTCGGCTTCCACCGAGGAGGTAAACTCAATTACGGAAGAGACATCGATGACGATTCAGAACATCGCGGAATCATCCGATCTACAGGTTCAGAAGGTTATGGATATGAACAGGGAAATCAAAAGCATGGAGAGATCGGTCAAACAGGTAGTTAAAAGTGCTGAGCTCGCAGCTTCCGCCTCCGCTAACGCGTCAAAAACCGCTACTGATGGAGGGGATTCGGCTCAGGAGGCTGTGGAGAAGATAAACAAGATATATAAAGTAACCGAGGAATCATCTGAAATAATCAGACATCTTGGCGACAGGTCTAACCAGATTGGTGAAATCGTAGATGTAATAACCGATATAGCTGATCAAACGAATCTTCTGGCTCTCAACGCGGCTATAGAAGCGGCTAGAGCGGGCGAAGCGGGAAGTGGATTTGCCGTAGTGGCGGAAGAGGTCAGAAAGCTTGCCGAGGGAAGCGCGAAAGCCGCCGAAGAGATAGCAAACCTTATTCAGAAGACTCAGAAGGATACAAATACCGCTATTGGAAGCATTGAACTTGGTTCCAAGGAGGTTACTGAAGGCCGTGAAGTAATAACAAAGACGGGCAAATTCCTCGATGAGATTGTGGAAGTGCTTAAAAGCTCAAGTGAAATGGCCAGAAGAATATCTGCCGCCACAAAAGAGTTAAGCAGAGGGATGGCAAATGTCACAGCTTCGATAGATGAAATTTCAGGTAGCGCCGGTGAAAATGCTTCAGCAACACAGGAAAGTGCCGCTTCCATGGAACAGATGACATCTACTATGGAAGATGTAGCTACAGCCGCTCAGGAGCTCAGCAATCTCTCCGTACAGCTGAGTAGTAATGTCAGCCGGTTCAGTGATGAAGATACTGAAGCAGAAGTAGAGGCGTAAAAAAGTTTGAAATACCCTAAATACAAGGGGGATTTACGTAATGGGACATGATACAAAGGAAAGTTTTTCTGAGATACAGGTAGTGACCTTTAAGGTCGAAGAAGAAACCTATGCTGTTTCAGTATCTAACGTTAAGGAAATTATTCTTCCGGTTGACACATTTCCCGTGCCGGGAATGAAGGATCCCGTAAAAGGGGTTATTAATTTACGAGGAGAAATAGTGCCCGTGCTTGAAATACATTCTATTCTCGGATTGCCCGGATGTGACAAAGAGAACCAACAAAATAAGAAAAGATTTATGATTCTCGACAGTGAAGACAGCGTTGTCGGTTTCGAGGTTGACCAGGTCATGGAAGTTGTCAAATTCAAAGAAGATATTATAAAGCAATCCCCGTATATAGGAAAGAGAACTGTAAAAGAGGATGTATTGCTTGGAATAATTCACTCCAAGAGGGAAATAATCATTGTTATCGATCCGGTTAAGCTTGTCAGCAGTTGTATGGATATGGATGAATTAGCAAGGAGCATATAATTTTCTAAGTGCTGATTACAAAAGGTTTGGAAAAAAGATTTTTTACAAAACAGCAGGGTTCCCGGGAGGACAACTAGTGGAATACATCAGAAAAGAGGAATCGACGCGGAAGGTTATGATGGGTAGATATAAAACAGCGAGCGCGCCGGACAAAATGGAAACAATAGCCCTGGGGTCATGTGTCGGCATAACCCTGTATGATAAAAAGGAAAAAGTTGGCGCTTTGGCCCATGTCATGCTTCCCAGCTGGAAAAGGGTGGCTAACAACGAGAACAGGGAAAGATTTGCCGATTCCGTTATAGAGCTTATGGTCAAAGATTTATCAGATTCCGGAGCCGGTATTCAGGATTTGACTGCCAAGATATTCGGAGGCGCGAGGATGTTCGGCCATATAACCGGAAGTAAAGGAGCTTTTAATATTGGAGACTCGAATGTAACTGCCGTAAGAAATGAGCTGGCGCGGGTAGGCGTGCCTATAGCTGTTGAAAGGGTTGGCGGGTGCAAGGGTAGGACGATTACATTTGATCTCTCTGACGGGAGCGTGATGGTCAGAGACTCTAATGGAAATGAGGAAATTACATAATGGAAAATAGGGGACAAAAAAAAATCAGGGTATTGATAGGCGAAGATTCTCAATTTGTAAGCACGCTTATTGCTGATGTTTTTAAGAAAGATCCTTCGATTGAACTAGTGGGAGTTGCGGGAGACGGCCATGAAATTCTTAAGAAAGTTGCTGATTTGAAACCCGACTGCATAACTCTGGATTTGGAAATGCCCCGTATGAATGGATTGGAGACATTGAGGTATATTATGAGTGAATGGCCTACCCCTGTTGTTATTCTCAGTGCTTGTAGCGAAAAAGCAGCCATGAAGACACTCACATGTCTGGAATACGGTGCCGTAGATTTTATTCCCAAAACAAGGAACGGTAAATCATTTTCAGAGGAAGAGCTGCTGTTCAAAGTTAAAATGGCTGCCGGTGCTCAGGCTAAGAAAGTGAGATTTTTGCCTCCGCATTACGACTTTAATATCAAAAGACCGCGAACGAAATCCGAAATACTTGAATACGTTATAGTTGTCGGCGCCAGCAGCGGCGGTCCCCGGGCGTTAATGGATATTATCCCGAGGTTGCCGGCTGATCTTCCGGCAGGGGTGGTTGTGGTGCAGCATATGCCTTCAGGGTTTACGCGGCATCTCGCCGAAAGGCTTGATGAAAGGTCAAAGATGGTTGTCAGGGAGGCGCGCAGCGGAGATGTCGTTCTTCCCGGCAGAGTTCTATTGGCACCGGGAGGGAATCATCTGATATTTGAAGAAAAGGACGGGATGCTCTCCGTTGTGCTTTTACCCCGTAATGAAGGGCAAAGGACAGCATGTCCTTCCATGGATTTCGCTATGAGTTCCCTGGCTCCGATATTCAAAGAAAAATTGATAGGGGTTGTACTCACGGGAATGGGCAGGGACGGTTTGTCGGGAAGTGAGGTATTGCGCAAATTCGGCGGAAGAATCATTGCTCAGGATCCCGCAACATGTATTGTGTCGGGGATGGCCGGTTCTGTGATAAGGGAAGGTCTGGCAAATTTAGTTGTTCCCCTGGACAGAATATCAGAGGCGATGGTTAACGAGATAAAAGGATTTAAAGCGGAAGTGAAGCTTTATGGAAATCAGTGAATATAAAACTCTCTATATTAATGAGGCCGCGGATATACTCCAGGCCCTTGAAAACGGGATCATGAAGCATGAGGATGGTGCCGGCGCGCTGCCTGTTGATGATCTTTTTCGGCATGCTCACAATCTAAAGGGGATGTCCGGAACGATGGGATATGACTCCGTGGTTGAAGCGAGTCATGCAGTAGAAAATGTTCTGGGTATGTGCAGAGAGGGAACGGTATCTATATCCTGCGAAGAGGCTGACGTTCTATTCAATGTAATCGACTCTCTGCGCGATATGATAAATGATGTGGTTGATAACGGAGAAAATGATCAATCCAGAAAACTGCTGGCAGAAATAAAATCTGTCATAAAAGCAAATTTTGAGGATCCGCCGGATAGAGAGACGAGGAGTAAAGGGTTAAAAGCGGAAGATAATTCTAAATCAACAGCTGACGGAAAAAGGAACGAGGCGGGCACCGAAAAAGGTTATGAAAACCCCCGGGGTATGAAAGATAAGGATAAGAATAAAGCTGCAAAATCCTCAAATAGAGACAATTATTATACGAAAATATCTTCCACCCGTGTTGAGCTCGAGAGACTCGATAACCTTATGGACCTCGTCGGAGAATTGATTATCAGCCGTTTCAGGTTGAGCAGCTTAGCTGAAGATATCGAGTCAAAGGCATTAACCGAAGAACTGGTTATGGCGGGAAGGCTGATTTCAGGGATTCAGAAGGAAATTGTTGAAGCCAGGCTTGTGCCGGCCGGAAATGTGTTTCAGAGGTTTAAGAGGCTGGTAAGAGATGTTTCAAAAGAGTTGAATAAAAAGGCCAGCTTGAGTATTTCAGGAGCTGACATAGGATTGGACAGAACAATCCTGGAGAGGATGATAGATCCGCTGGTTCATATCATTAGAAACGCGATCGATCACGGCGTAGAATCTCCGCAGGAGAGACAGGCGGCCGGAAAGGATGAAGTGGGGAAAATCAGTCTCCGTTGCAGTAGAGAAAGAAATTTTGTGATAATTGAAGTTGAGGATGACGGGAAGGGGATAGACCTGGGAAGGGTATTAAGGAAAATGGAAAATACTGATATCGGGGACGACTCCCGGGAGGATAGTCCCGCTGAAGAGCTATGCCGTATATTAACATCCCCTGGATTCAGCACAAGGAAAGAAGTGGGGAAATATTCGGGGAGGGGAGTGGGAATGAATGCCGCGAAAAAAGCTATTGAATCACTCGGCGGCTCGGTTTCAGTAGAAAGCAGCCTGGGGGAAGGGACGAAGGTTCAAATACGTGTCCCCATAACTCTCTCTATTATAAAGGCGTTGTTGTTTAGAGTGGGGGGTGAGATACACGCTCTGCCTGTAGAATATATTAAAGAAACCACCAGAGTTGAAAAGAATTCCTTTAAAACAGTTGGTGGATCGAAAGTGTTTCTTACGAAGCAGGGAACTGTTCCTTTGATTCAGACTGGAGAAATGTTGGCCGGAGATATAAATGATCCCGCCTCGAGATTTATAAAGGTTATCGTACTGGAGACGGAAGGGCGTACCGGAGGGCTAGTCGTAAACAAGATATTGGGGCAGCAAGACATTGTTATAAAAGGGCTTCCGAATTTGATAAGGGGAATGGAAGGGGTTTCCGGCGCGACAGTGCTGGGAAGCGGTAAAGTGGCGTTTATATGGGATCCCCGCTATTTATTAAGAGAAAGGCAGAATTATGAATTTGATCGAGAGACAGTCGTATCTCAAACTTGACGCATTAAAGGAGCTGGGAAATATCAGTTCTGCTCACGCCATTACAGGTCTGTCTGAGCTGATGAAAAAGAGGATAGATGTCTCAATCACTAATGTGGATATAATTCCTTTGAAGATAATAAACACACTGTTCAACGGGCCTGAATCGATGGTGTCGGTTGTTTATCTGGAGGGTTATAACGAGAATTTCAAGGGAAAGATGTTTTTGATTCTAAGCTATCCAGAAGCCGATAAGATGGTCAGCATGGTATCTAATAGACGTCCGGAAGATGTTGATCCTGATGAATATAATTTGTCGGTATTAAAAGAAGTCGGAAATATCATGTGCGGTTGTTATCTCAACACCATGTCAGTCTTTCTTGGGAATAAGATCATGTACTCTGTTCCTAATGTATCAAAAGACATGCTTGGAGCAGTTATGGATTCAATACTTGCCGATCTCAGTATTGAATCAGATTACGCTATTGTTGTAGAGACGGCATTTAATTTCAGAGAAGATCAGGTAAATGGGTTCCTGTTCTTTATCCCCGATACGGATTCTCTGGAAAAGCTTTTTGAAGTTATTGGAGTGTAATTACTTAAGGAAAGGAGCAACAAAGATGAAAGCTAGAATTCTAGTTGTGGATGACGCGATATTTATGAGGAAAATGATCACAGACATTCTTGAAGGAAGCGGTATGCAGGTTGTAGGTGAATCTGAGAACGGTTCTGACGCAGTTGAAAAATATAATGAACTTAAGCCCGATCTTGTAACAATGGACATTATTATGCCTGGAATGAACGGTATAGATGCTGTCAAAAAGATAATTTCCAATGATTTTAACGCGAAGATAGTTATGTGCAGCGCACTCGGACAGCAAGCCCTTGTTAAGGACGCGCTGGCGGCTGGAGCTCAGGATTTTCTGATCAAACCTTTCAATCCGTCAAGAGTCATAGAGGTTGTCGAGAAGATCATAAATCAACCAGCCGCTACATAAGTTTAGATATGGAAGGATCATCAATGTCCGGGCTTAGTGATAATGAACGGGAAGTACTTGAAGGTTTTGCCTCCAGAGTAGACAAAAACGACCCTGGAGCTATGAATAACCTCGGGGTTCTCTATTTCAGAAAAGGGATGTACGATGAGGCTATTAATCAGTTCAAAGAAGCGCTCAAAACTGATTCTAAGTTTAACCTCGCCAAGGAAAACCTGCAGCATCTTTTCTCCGAGACAGATATGGAAGACCCGGATGTAGAGCGGTGGAAGAAGGAAATTGAAAAAGACCCGGATAATGACCAAGCTCTTTTGAGGTTGGGTATAAGCTATCAGAATATGGGCAAATTCAGCGAGGCGGCTCGTATTCTGGGAGATTTCGTCAAACATAATCCGGATTATCATATGGCGCGAATTCATCTTGGAAGCTCCCTTAAATCACAGGGGTTGTATCAGCAGGCGCTTGAGCATTATCTCGCCGCCGGGGAGAATGTTCAGAAATCCACTGTGTTTCATACTGATTTAGGTGAAATTTACTATAACCTCGGCAGAACCGATGAAGCGATAATGGAGTTCAGAGCCGCGATCAAACTTGACCCTGAATACTGGAGATCCCATTTTCTTTTGTCTTTCGCGGACGGTGATATCGGCAATTTTCAGGAAGCACTTGAGGAGAGCAGAATTGCCTCAAAGTTGAATCCGTCCTTTCAGAACAGTGAAGCAAATCTGGCACTTAATGATACAAGGGGAGCTGGAGCGGATACTGCCCGGAAGCAGGAGAATGATATACCTTCTTTAGAGAGTACGTCATTTACTCTGGGTAAAGCTTACATGGAGCGCGGCTATTATTCTGAAGCCCAAAAGGAATTTAAAAAATCTATCGAGGAAATGAAAGATAAGGACAGGGTATATGTTGAAATAGGCAAATTGCATATGATAAAGAAAGAATACTCAGAGGCGTTGCCGGTTTTCCTTAAAGCTCTGCAGATAAACGATGATAACGCCGAGGCATACCGTTTCTGCGGATCTATCTATCATATAAGAGAGGAACTGGATAAAGCAGCCGCTTGTTATCTCCAGTCGTTCAGGCTTAACCTGGCCGATGTCAATACGATAAACAATCTTGGAGTCATATTATACCAGGTTGGTTTGATTGAAGAAGCGGAGCGGATGTTCAAGAAGGGTTTGAACTTGAAAATATATAACCTGGAGCTTAACTATAATTTCCTGACATGTAATTTGCTCAAAGAAGAATACATGATGGTGGAAAATCTTATTCAGAGGCTGGAAGCCTTTGTTGGTAAGAGTGCCGCTCTTTATGAAAAAAGAGCGATCCTTCATTTCAGGATGGATCGTATGACCGCCGCTCTGTTCGACATTCAGAGCGCCCTGAGCGTTAATCAATGCCACAGCGACGCGATTTATCTCAAAGGGCTGATACAGCTCCGTGAGGAGGATTTCGCGGGTGCTATAAAATCAATTCTCGAAGCAGCCTCGATAAAAGAAGAATATACGGGATTTTATCTGACACTCTCAAACGCGGGCCTGGGAGAAGGCGAACCTATAAAGATAGATTCCAGTTTAATAAAGGATGTTGACGAGAATCTCGTAGAACTCCTCAGTTCGGGGATTGAAAGAAGGTTCGATAAGATAAGAGAATCCCTCGAATCAATAGTATCGAGGGGGGTAAGTGAGTTGGAAGAAGAAAAGAATAATAAAAAAGAAGCAGAAGGAAAAGCTACACAGGGAGATAGAGATAATAATAAAACGGAAAGCTCGGAAATCCAGCAGGATAAAGAAAAAGAGGAAGAGGATTTCTTCAGTGCTTTCAAAATGAAACAATAATTTTTAAGGGATTTTATTTATGGCCATTAAGTCATCAATCAGTGAACTCACGCTATTTGATCTATTTCAGATCCTGTATCATAATCAGAAAACGGGACGTTTGATAGTAACAGATTCTATCAGGGAAAAAGGAGCTCATATTTTATTTAAAAATGGGTTTGTCTGTTTCGCTCACGTTTATGATAAAGCCCCTAAATCAATTGAAATTGTTCTTAAAGAATGGGGGATTGTGGATGAAATCAGCGCTTCTGAGATTGAAAACAAGTGGGGTAGATATAGTTCTCCTCTTGATTGTCTGAACGGTGAAGGGATTTCATCGAGAAACTACCTGGATAGTTTTATTTCCGCGCGAGTAAAGGAAGCGGTATATTGTATATTAAAATGGGAAACCGGGGATTACCATTTTATAGAAGAAGAAATAGATGAAAAACGCGAATCCTTCGTTATGTTGAAAACTGTAAATCTGATACTTGAGGGCGCAAGAAGAATAGATGAATGGTCAAATATACAGAGCAAGGTCCCTTCAAGGCACACGGTGTTTAACTTCTGCGAAGGGAAAGAAAAACAGCAGTTAAATTTAAAACCCAAGGAATGGGAGATTCTGTCTCTGATTGACGGGGGGCGCTCGGTCTTTGAAATTAATGAAGAGGTGGGAGAAGATCTTTTTTCAACCAGTAAATTGATATACGGTCTTGTTGTTATGGGAGTAATAGAGTGTGTTGAAAATAATGACCGGCCGGACTCTGACATCAGTAAAGAAGATATAATTGAAAAACATCTTCGACAGGGAAGAAATTTCTATAACAGACTAGATCTTAAAAAGGCGATGGTAGAGTACGAAAAAGTAGTACAGATCGACTCTTATTGTTTTGAAGCCCTCAGAATGTTGGGAGAAATATACTATAAGATGGATATGTTGAGTGAATCCCTCATATTTTTGGAAAAAGCGCGCGAGCAAAGACCCGATAACCAGAAAGCGATGTTTATAAAAGGATATCTGCACGCCAAACTGGGAGAAGTAGAAGAGGCAATTAGCGAGTGGCAGGAATTAAAGGAAAAAGCGGAAAGCAGAAAAATAATAAAACTCGTTGAAGACAGGATTGCGGTCGCCCGGGACTGGTCGAGAGTAATGGCGGAATATTGATATTCTATCTTTCTTTTCCCCGATAATTCATCTTAATATCATTATAAACTCTTATTTATCTCTTTAACGCCTGCCCCGTAGGTGGACTCAGAAGTTCAGGCAATTTTCCGGATATCATAAGATTTTACTGAACAAGATTAATTGACTCGATATAACAAAAAGCTGTATAATACTTAATACAGCTGCTTATATTATTCAGGAAACTCAAGGTGTGAATATATTTTACAATATGCGGCCGCGGACTAGGCATCCGGAATAATAAAACGACACTATAGGAAGAAGGAGACAGAAATGATTAAAGAAATTACCGCCAGAGAGCTTGATCCGGAAGATTTTATAAAAAATAAAGTCAAGGAGATAAGGGATGCTGTTGGTGATGATATCGCGATCAATGCCCTTTCAGGCGGCGTTGATTCCTCTACCGTTACCATGCTCGGCAGCAGAGCTCTGGGGGACCGGCTGGAAACCGTCTTTATCGAGAACGGGCTCATGAGGGAAGGGGAATCTAAACAAGTCGCGAGACTTTTTAAGAAATCAGGAATAAAAGTTGAAATAGTTGACGCCAGAACCGAGTTTTTAGCAGCGCTTGAAGGTGTCACCGATCCTGAGGAGAAGAGGGAGGTTATAACTCAGACTTTCTACAAAGTTGTTTTTGGGCGCATAGTGGATGAGACGGGTGCCAAATGTCTGCTCCAGGGTACCATTTTGACAGATATAGACGAGACTCTGGCCGGAATCAAAAGACAGCATAACGTTTGCGAACAACTTGGAATTGACCCGCAGAAGGATTTCGGCTATAAAATCATCGAACCGCTGATTAGCTTCGCAAGGACGGAGTGAGGAAAGTGGGAAGTGCTCTGGGGCTTCCGGCTGAACTCTTCGAGCGTATACCTTTCCCCGGACCCGCGCTTGCCGCACGCGTGATAGGCGAGGTGACCCGGGACCGCGTTGAAACGGTTAGAAAAGCAACGAAGGTTGTCGAAAGGATTCTGGGCGACACGGGAGCATTTCAGTATATGGCGATTCTTCACCGGGACCGCGTAACAGGTATGAGAAGCGGCCAGAGAGCTTTCGGTCAGCAGATCGAGATACGCTGCTGGGAGAGCAAGGACGCTCGAACCGCGAGCCCCACATGGCTTTCCTTCGAAACCCTGGAAAAGCTCTCAGAAGAGATTACCCGCTCCGTGCCCGGAGTTGTAAGTGTCACATACAATATAACTTCTAAACCTCCTTCCACTATCGAGGCGATCTGATAAAAAAGGCGGCGGAGTTTAAATATACCGATATCGGTTTCAGGACGAACTCTATCGCCGCGGCGGAAAGAAATACGCTCTCCCCGGAAATCAATTCCATCCGGAAAGAACAGGCCATACCAGAAGAAGAAGGGATATAATAAAGAAGCATATCTGCATGGGGAAATTCCACCTGAACCATTTCTCATACGGAATCTTCGCCATAGCCAGAGTCCCGACAGTTACGCCCGATGTGGGGATTATCATGTTAGTGAATCCGTCTCCCAGTTGATAGGCAAGGATGGCGGTCTGTCTTGTTATCCCCGAAAGATCCGCGAGCGGAGCCATAACAGGCATCGTAAGGGCCGCCTTAGTCGAACCGCTCGGAATAAAGAAATTGAAGGCGAGCTGGATTATATACTGAACATCGGCAGCCGCCATTCTGGGCAGTCCGGAGACCGACTGTGCCATATAGTACAGAATAGTGTCCATAATACCGCCCTGTTCGAGTATAACGATGATTCCTCCGACAAATCCCACGACAAGAGCGGCCGACACCATATCTTTGCATCCCTTAATAAATGAATCGGCTATGCTGTTCATGCCCTGGCCGGAAATAATTGCGCTTGCCAGTCCCATCGCGAGGAACAATCCTGCTATCTCCTTTATATACCAATGAAAAACAATCACGCCTAATATCATAAAGATTATACCGAGAAGGAGTATAAGCAGACAGGCGCTGTGCCTCCAGGTGAACTTGCTTATCGATTCACGCTTTTTCTTGAGCTCTTTGCGTTTTTCCCGGTCATGTTTGTACATAATACTTTTCTCAGGGGATTTCTTTATCCTTGCCGCGTAGATCATCACCCAGGTAATAGTAAATCCGGTAACGATAAACCATATAATCAGCCGGTACCCCATTCCGGAAAGTGGTTTGATCCCCGAAAGCCCCTGCGCGATCTGAAGGGTAAAAGGATTAATGAAAGCTCCGGCGAACCCGACTCCTGCGGCTAGAAATGTCAGGCAGACCCCCACGATGGAATCGTACCCGAGGCTTATGGCGAGCGGAACGAAGATCAGAACAAAAGGCATTGCCTCCTCGCACATGCCGAATACGGCGCCGAAAAGGGAGAAGATAGTCATGACGATCGGAATTACGAGAAATTCCCTGCCCTTGAGAGCGTTTACGAGTTTACCGATTCCGGCAGTAATCGATCCTGTTTCGTTGAGCATATAGAAAGCGCCTCCGACTATAAATATGAAGGCGATTATCTCACTGAGTTTCAGGAAGCCTTTTATCGGGGCGGTAAATATTTCAAGTCCCTGCGGGTCCGATTCCGTTTTTCTGAAAGTATCCTCCACGATCACCGTCCGACTGACACCCTTTACCTCCTTTTCCATCCTGTCGTATTCTCCGCCGGGCAATACCCAGGTCAATGCCGCTGAAATAACAATCAGGGTAAAGACTATCACAAAGACATTCGGTATTTTTTTCATCTATTTCTCCCGAAGAATATTCAAGTTTTAAGTAACATATGATAATAACCTAATATCATAACAGCCTGAAAACAAATCCGGATCGATATAATTTTATCATTTCAGAGTGTAAGATCCAAAGAGGGAGATGTCAGACATTTTTTACTGAAACCATTTCACCCCTTCATAATATTAAATAAATATACTTTTCATGTAGCTGAAATAATAGTTTGCGTGCAGGGGTTTATTCAGAAGTTTCAATAGATCTGCCGCTGACGGCAAATTCAGCTCCCCCGATATGGTGAATCAGCTCGAGCCGGCCGGCAAAATCCCATTTTCCGTTTGTATAGGCATCTTCCAGTACCTGGGCCCGGAGTATATCCGCTATCAGAAGGGAGCTGTATCCCATATCGACGACCTGTGAGATTCTGCATTCTATCCTGGCTGCGGCTTCGGCCACCATCGGCGCTGAAATCTCTTCTACTTCAACTCTGCTTAGTCCGGCTTCTTTGAACTTGTCCCGCACATCCCTTCCGCTGTTCTTGCCGCAGTAGATAACCGACTCTGCGAGTCCGATATCCGGGATATTGATACCGAATTCCCCTGTCTTTTTTATGAGGCCGTATGTGTAATGGCCTTTTCCGCTGAGTATAGCGACCATGGGAGGTTTTTTCCTGAGGGGCATGTTCCAGGCTACAGAGAAGATATTATCATCTTTTCCGTCCCCGGCTGTAATAAGAAGAACTGATCCGGGTGTCAGCAGTCTGTGAGGATTAGCTGTTTCAATGTATTTGTTGCCTGACATTTAGTAAATCTCCTTCCGCCAAAGTCACTGTCAAACAATTTTCAAATTGTAGTTAATATTCCCCATCTTTATCTTACTGGCATAATCGATCTGATGATTGCCGCTTACGGAATTTACCTTTAGAAAAGTATCTTCAGAGCCGTATGCTTTATTTACCATATCCAGGCTGGCTTTTTCGACAGCCACAATGTCGGTGGATGCCAGAACACCTACATCCTCCATGAAGGGTTTTCCGGCCCATCCGGCACAATCGCAATCCTTGGAAATATTAGCCGCCACATTTATAAACACCGCGTTCTTGGCGTCGCAAATCCCCTTGGCATATTCACATAACCGTTCCATAAAGACGCTTCCTTTTGTGCTGCCCCAGGGTACGTCAAAAGCCCCCACGGGACAGATAGTAAGACAGCTTCCGCATCCTATGCACTTTCCGGGGTCGATCTTGAGCGGTTCGATTGTGATCGCTCCGCCCGGGCAATTATTAACGCATGCTCCGCACTGCACACATTTTGAAGGATCATATTTCGGGATTTCGGAAGCGTGCATTGCCATTTTCCCGGCTACAGATCCCATGCCCATTGACGCGTTTTTGATAGCGCCGCCGAAACCCGACATGCCGTGACCTTTGAAGTGCGTGAAAAACACTATTGTGTCGTAGTTATCAATATGGCTCCCAGTAATAATTTTTTTGTAGTGTTTGCCGTTAACTGGAATTTCCTTGTCGCCGTCGGAATCAATGATGTCGATGGGAGCGAAATCAAATCCGTGATTTTTTGCCAGCTGAATATGACTTTCCTTCTTATTACGCCATTTGCTGACATATAACACGTTGGTTTCTATAAGAGTGGCGTCTAGTTCTTCGGTGAGGGGTTTTAGCATATGTGGTTCGATGTAATTTTTGTTTCCTTCTTCGCCGAAGTGAACCTTGATAGCGACTTTCCCCGTTACGTGTTCTTTAATTCTGTCGAAGACCTTTAAAACGCCTTCAGGTGAACTGCTTTTGCTGAAGAACACATCAGGCCGTTCTTTTTTCCGGCCGAAGATGATTTCAGGGTATGACAGCGCGAGCGCGAAAGAACCGGTTGCCGCGATGAATTCCCGACGGGTTATCTTATTATCCATGATATGCCTCCCGCGAAAAAATCAAAGAATGAAAAATTATATTTTATCCCTTCCCTTGAGGGGTATAAAATATTTCCAGTGCCATATTATATGAAACAGGGAAATTACAAACATTGCAATGCCAGACTCAACATGCCAGAACAACAGATCGTAATAGAACGAGAATGAAATTCCGTAACTTACCAGAATTGCAAGAACAGCACCGGTAATGCCGGATACGAGAAAGGTGATTAATAATATAATATTCCAGGTCTTTCTGTGTTTTGACCTTTTGATTCTTCCCTTTTTTTCAAGAGACAGAGTGATAAAATAAATTAAGATCAGAACCAGCGTTATTGGGATAAAATAATAACTCATCTTTTCGTGTGTTTCATTTTGAGCGTTATCAATATTCTGAACTTCATTTGCGGTTATTCTCTCTTCCGGCGGGATTTGTGACAGATCACAGATGCTGTCATTGTCTGTATCGATATATTTACAGCAAGTTCCGGGAAAAGGTTCATCTTTTCTCCCGAATGGGCAATTATCCCATTCAGATCCGCTTAGCGGCGTATTAAATATGAAAATAAAAACAACAAAAACAGATATTAATATTTCAACGGTTTTGTATAGAGTTGTAAGAGGTTTTTTCATACTCGGAACCTTTTGCTTATAAGTAAAACAGGGGGTTGCCGGATATCAGAGAATTTTTCATCTTTCAGTAAAAGATCAATTCTGTCAGGCTTCGTAAGTAACATGAAGGATCCCGCCAAATACTGTTCGCAACATGGCTGAATGGCAGAAGAACTTCATCTCAGCCGCAAACGGACCTGAATATCATCACAGGAATTATAAGGGTAAAAAGCCGGCGAGTCAACGTTTTGTTAATTTTGACTTTTAACAATTTATTTATTTTATATCCGTAATCAGTCTCCCCCCTGTTTCCCATCTGAGTTAAAAGGTGCGTCAGATCAGCTCGGGGAAAGTTCAGCCCCCGTGGTCCCGGCGATAAATGTGCTTTCCCGATTTATTTTTTTTTGTTATATTTTCACCCTGAATCAGAGGAGTAACAAAGAAGTAGTAAACACCTTGATAGAGAAGGAGGTTTTAATGAGGTTTAAAGCCGGCATATCTGTATTGGCACTTTTTGTTCTTATTGCCGCTTTCCCGGTTTCAGCCGAAGAGGGCATGTGGCAGCTGGACAAAATAGACGATAATCTCTTCGAGCAGATGAAAGATCTGGGTCTTGAGCTTTCGCGGGATGAAATCTATACGCCTGAAGGTGATGGAATTGCTTCCGCTATAGTAGATCTTGGCGGAGGCACCGGTTCATTTGTTTCCGGCAAGGGATTGATTCTAACAAATCATCATGTTGCATTTGGGGCTCTTCAGAGGTCCAGTTCAACCGAGAGCAACTTCATAGAGGAAGGCTTTTACGCGGATTCATACGAGAAGGAAATCAAAGCCCCCGGTTACAGGGCGTCTGTTCTGATTTCTGTTGAAGATGTATCAGAGGAAGTCTTGAGCGCTGCGGAGGGGCTTAAAGGCGTTGAAAGATACGAAGCAATTGAGAACAAGACAAAAGCGCTGGTTAAGAAAGCTGAAGAGGGAAAAGATGTCAAATGCCGCATTTCAAGTTTCTACGGAGGGATGCTGTATAAACTCTTTACCTATTTTACCATGAAGGATGTAAGAATCGTATATGCTCCTCCGAAATCGATCGGGAATTACGGAGGCGATATTGATAACTGGATGTGGCCCAGGCACACGGGTGATTTTTCTTTCTTCAGGGCTTATGTCGCTCCAGACGGAAGTTCCGCGGAATACGCCGAAGAGAATGTTCCCTACGAACCCGATCTTTATCTGCCCGTTTCAACAGAGGGGTATGAAAAAGATGATTACACGATGATAATAGGGTTTCCGGGAAGGACTATGCGTTACCGTACTTCATATTCGGTAGGGTATAATCAGAACTGGAGCTATCCTCTCAGGATAAAGGTCTTCGGCGAAATGATAGATCTATTCCGGAAAGCGGCGCAGAAAAATCCCGCGGCGGCTATAAAAGTGGCTTCCTTTGATCAGATGCTGAATAACGCGATGAAGAATTACAAAGGTATGCTGGAGGGCTTCAAAAAAGCCGGTCTTCTTGACTTGAAGGTTGAGGAAGAAAAGCAGTTCAAGGGATGGCTGAACGGGAACAGGAAAATGAAAAAGAAATACGGCGATCTTCTCCCGGCCATAGAGGCTCTTTACAGGGAGCAGGAAACTTACCGTGAAAAGAGTTTTGTTATGGGATTTGCCGGTTTCGGGTGCCAGATGCTGAGGGCTGCCAACACACTTGTAAGATGGAGTGAGGAAAAAACCAAAGATGACTTAGAGAGAGATCCCGGATATATGGAAAGAGATACGACAAAACTTAAAACCGGTCTCAGAACCATTCAGATGAGTTATGATGAAGATGTGGATAAAGAGGTTCTTAAGTATTTTCTGGTAAAATCCCGAAAGCTTCCGGAAGAACAGAGGATAGAAGCATTCGACAGTTTGCTGGCCGCAGCGGACGGCAGTGATAATGAAAGCAGGATTAATGACGCAGTAGAAAAGCTCTACGAGAAAACCGCTCTCGGCAAGGTCGATGAAAGACTCCGTGTTTTCGAACTTTCCCGCCGGGAAGTTTTAGAGTCTGAAGATCCCTTTATCAGATTGGCTCTGAGTCTTGCTCCTGAAAGAAGAGAGATTGAAAAGCGCGGCAAGGAATTCAGCGGCGAGATATCAACCCTGAGGCCGAAGTTGATAAAAGCATACAGAAAGTTCAAGGGCGGAGCTTTCTACCCGGACGCGAACAGCACTATCCGCCTTACATTCGGAACTGTAAAGGGATATTCACCGTCTGAAGATGTTCATTATGACTATATTACTTCCCTCAGCGGTGTTGTTGAAAAACATACCGGGGAGATGCCCTTTGACTGTCCGGAGAAACTCCGAGAGATCAGCAAAGCGGGGGATTACGGAAAGTATGAGGATGAATCTCTAGGGGATATCCCCGTCGATTTTCTTTCAACCTGTGATATAACGGGAGGAAATTCAGGAAGCCCGATAATGAACGGAAAGGGAGAAG
>Ga0102934_1000401_pt1 | contig 28685 bp, 33 predicted proteins | sample SalPonR2_A_D1_MG_FD_78175 | JGI IMG/M metagenome (GOLD analysis project Ga0102934, IMG submission 78175) | Salt pond soil microbial communities from South San Francisco under conditions of wetland restoration - Salt Pond MetaG R2_A_D1_MG | ecosystem: Environmental > Aquatic > Marine > Intertidal... | reverse complement strand
GGAAAACACGGAGAATGGGAACAGCAACTGGTACACGAGGGGAAATCAGAGGAGAGTTGGACAATGGAGAAAAGGATGAAAGACTGTTTCGGTTACATTGACTGGTTCAGGAAAAACTACCTGGAAGATGCGTGGGAGAAAGCTGTCGGTACTTTGCGCATGATTCCAACACTCTACATTTGGACCTTCATAACGTTTTTCTGAACAAGCCCTCTTCGCCATGTCCCTTTCCTTCTATGCAATCTTCGTTTACTATTCCTCTTTGTATTCCCGCCCCTCCTCCTTCCCCTCCTCCCCCCCCCTTGAATCCGAGCCCTCCCCTTCCTGCCGCAAGGCCAAGAGCGCCTGTAGAAAGGCTTCCACATTATTCCCCGCGGCCAGGGCTTCCATGCCCCGGGAAGGGTCAAGGCCAAAATTGGACACGATGGCATTAAAGTTATCCGTCTGGAGGGCACCGGTCAAGGACGCCAGGCTCGAGCGCAATTGGGGACTGCGCACGATCGCCTCCAGCTGCTCCGGGGTCTGCTGCCCCTCCGGTAGGAGCGGGATTAGTTGCTCTTGGACGGCGGGGTCGGCTAGGATGCCAGAGCGGAGGACTTGGTCGGCGCTGAGCACCTCCGTTAAGGGCACCGACTGCGGGGGCTGTGGCTGTCGGCCTGTCAGGTTCATCATGGCCCGCTGCAAGTCTGCCGCTGTCAACTGGCCCCCTCGACCGACGGCACCGGCGCTGCTGCTTCCCGAGGCGGGGGCAGTGGGGGCGATTGAGGGCGCGGGGGCACGAAACTGACCTGACGTGGCCCCAGGGCCGAGCATGGATGACAGCAAGTCTTCCACGTTTTGCTGAGAGGGTGAGGCGTCCGAGGCGCCGCCACCTGCCCCACTTGCGCCTCCTTCTGTGCTATCATCTCCACCCATTGAGGTGTCTTCGGCTGGTGGTTCAGCCATGCACGTGTTCAAACGCGTTACGACTTCTTCGTCCTTTTCGTCGGAGGCACTTTGCATCCAAAAAAAGAAGCGTCGCGAGGACCCTCCTTGATATTGTAACATGTACACGCGATCTTTGGTGCGGCCGGTGTTTACTCGTGTGAAGTGTGCGTCATGCGGCATGACAATCACGTCCTCCACGACCGTATTGGTCGTTCGGTCTTTCCATTGCAGGTGGGTGAGCTCGTCTACATGCTTCAAGAGAGTAAGTTGTCCCTTGCGTCGATCAGGCGTAATCAAGAATTTGTTATTCCCCTTATCTTCCACGTCGCACCGTCCTGCTTTAAAGGAGACGTACTAGAAGTGACGGAAAACGCACATTCGTGCCAAGACAAGACGAGAGTTAGTATTAAAAGCTCAACCAGAAAAACCATGAAAAATACCCCACACCTACCTCGCGTGTTGTGGGCACAAAACTGCCGAAGAACCGTTCCATGCTAGTCTCCCTGATACCAACGCTGCTGTGGAGGACATGTATTGGATTTATCAGAAGCCTTTTTTGTTGCACGGGATAACAGGATCCTGGCTGTTTGCCTACAGGAACACATCGTCGTTCGATCCTCGCGACAGGGAGCGAAGAGCGACGGCGAGGGAGTTGCGGCCTAAACCATCACGTCATCAGGAAGGGGACTAAAGTGGAGGGAGTTGCGGCCTAAACCATCACATCATAAGGAAGGGGACTAAAGGGGAGGGAGTTGCGGCCTAAACCATCACATCGACCAGCCAAGACAAGAGGAACTTCACGTACCTGCGTGGGCCGCACAGCGTCGACACGAAAGCCACCAGAGCATTGCTTGCGTCCTGGAATATTAAGAAGCTCAAAATTTTACTGTTTTTCAAACAGGTGTTCCTTGACACTGGACATGGCGCCTCCAGGACGTTATCAAAAGACTTGTGATCGTCGACGGATACCATCCCACAGGCTTCTCTTGTTCGTCCATTCTGTCGTCGTAGTAGTTCTTTTGTCCAACAGATCAGCCGCGTTCCAACACGTAAATCCACCAAGATCTATTTTTGAGAGGAGAAAGACAACTTTCCCGGACGGTAGCGGCAGATTTCAAGCAATGTCGGACGACAAAACAGACTTCTTCAACACATCAAGTTGTCTACACGACTCCAGCTCCGGCCCACGCGCCGCTTCCTTGCGGAGCTCTCACCATAACTCATTTGCTAGAATAAAGGGATCACAAAGCACTCGCGGCGATTTTTTGCGGCAGGGCTTATTGACAGCGGGTGGGGCTGCAATGGGTGCCTTCTTTTCACCTGATCCCGACTTCCCCCGGCGACCTCGTCATGCTCATGCAGCAGCCAATCGTGTGCAAGACATGGACCTTCCAGCGGTGGCTTTTGAAACCAAAAGCGGGCTGCGGTACTACGATGTTCGAAAAGGTGAAGGTATGAGTCCGAAGTGGGGCCAAGTGGCGATTATTCAATATGAGGGCTACGTACGGGCCTCGCCTTTTTCCAAGCTTGTGCTATTCGACGACACCTACGCCCGTAAAACGCCATACCTGGTCAAGCATGGCAATGGTAGGGTCATTCGTGGACTGGACGAAGGCATCCACTCCATGAAATTAGGCGGCCTTCGTCGAATCGTTGTGCCTCTTGAGCTGGGTTATACAAAGACGGGCCTGGGCCCACTGCCGCCCAACGCTTTTCGCCGTAAAATCCTGGTGAGAGAGCTAGGAAAGGCAGAGGTGAACGATCCTCCAGGAGAAATAATTTACGACGTGGAGCTGGTGTCTCTGTATGACGATGAGGCCGACTTGGGGTACTACGATGATTTGACATTTGATCCAGGCTACTTGCAGGAAGGGATGGCGAAAAGTTTGCAGGAATTGAGGGACAAAGGGGTGAAAGTACCCTCCACTAAGAGCTTCATGACAAAACCCGAGATTTTGGGAAGTCGGCGGCAGGAGATCGAGCTAAATGGGCTACCGGAAAATATGCAATAAGGCCAAAACCGGCACTCATTTGAATAAAAGTAATTTCATGCTTTTCTACTCCTTCTCTTTTTTTTTGCGTGCAAATCGGAATAATTTTTTAATAAATAAGTTTGTATCGTATTCTTGGACAGAGAATGGTTCCGCGATGCGCATGAATATGGTACGTCCTCCTTGAAATATGTGGGGATCAAAAAGATATCCCGGCAATGATTGACACAACCGTGGCAGCAATAAACTTTCACATGAGAGTGTCATGAAGATTTCTCTTGTCTCTCGTGATACTTATGTCTTTTTCTCCGCGCAATGCTCGGTTAAAACTCTCAAAACCCAGAAGATGCGATGTTTTCCAATTCAAATTGCTTGGGATTCAGTCTCGCTTCCTGTTTTCCTCGTTGCTTTTCGCTAACTTCGCCGGTTTTAAAGGGCCCAAGCATCAAGGAAGAACGCACTTAACACCACGCACACTCAGCCAAGCGACCATCTATCTGCACGTGGGCATCTCTTTCTTCCTTCGATGTGGCATTGATATGGGTGCATTTAAAAGTAGGTCAAGAAGCCTGTGTGCAACCAAGGCTGTCTTGAACGGGGAATCCGACGGTGGAGAGAGGGGAAGAGGGTGAGCGTGATCACCTAAACCGAGGAGATGACCCGCACGTGGTTTAAAGCTCGCGGTGTGGCACCACAAGCAGGGCAGGAAGGGCGTTTCGGGTGACTTCGGACTACTAACATCATAACGCACTGTGCTTTATCTCAATTATACTTTTAAAGTTGGGGCATAAGCGTTATTGTCGTGTCAGCCCCCTTGACCGCAACACGCGTCTCATGGGTCGCTCAGAGAAGAACAAAATCAAAATCTAGCCCACACGAAACAACTCCCCCATTGCGCCCTTTCGTCCCACAAATGACCACAGCAATCACGACGATACGCACCAGTTCACGCATGAGAAGCCTTCGAGGCTCAGGTGCGGCCATTGCCAAGCAAAAGCCGCCTGTGCCGGTCCCCGTGCCTAGTTCATCCGCGGATGAAGGGGCGGATTACGATGACGATGACGGTACCAGCAGCTTAGGAGGAGGAAGCGTGGTGGCAGCCAACAGTGGCAGTACGGGTGCTACCAACAATGGGATAGGAGGGCGTGATCAACCCCTGTTCTTGCGGAAAACATACCAAATGCTGGAGTCTTGTTCCCCCTCAATCGCTGCGTGGTCGGGCAAGGGTGACTCCTTTTTGATCAAAGATCCTGACAGCTTCGCCCAGACGGTGATTCCGCAGTATTTTAGCCACAACAACTTCTCGTCTTTTGTCCGCCAGCTCAACTTTTACGGCTTTCGCAAAGTAAAGCAAGACGTGCGCGTGTTGCAGGTATGTCGGGCGTTGGGAATGTCCGGGAGGGTCGTCATGCGGAGGAGAAGGATGAGCAGGCCATGGCTTGTCTTTCTCTATGTAAGGCTGCCCTCATGAATGGGTGTGTGTTTTGCACGCCATGCAAAGGGGAGGAAGGGGCGATGATCGCGTAGATGCGTGGTGGGTTTGAGGCAACCGAGACGCTTCGCGTCGTCTCGCTCTCATCTTCCCGCACCCTGATACCCTACGGCTCTGGCAGGGAGGAAGCAACGCGGCTGCCAGCAGCAATCCGGCGAACGCGGGTGGCGGAGGCGGCGCCAGTGCCAAGTGGTGGGAGTTTCGGCACGACAAGTTCATTCGGGGAAAGCCGCAGCTCTTGGCTCAGATCCGACGGGCCACGCATGGGGCGAGCAACGAGCAGGAAGTCTCGCACCTGAAGACAGAGGTAGGGCAGCTCAAGGACCGGATCCAGGAGATGAGCTCGGACATCGACCGTCTGACGTCCCTGGTGCAAGGCCTGATGGTTGCCAAGATGGGCTCAGAGGGGGCCGACCCCAAGAAGAGGAAGGTGTCGGCGGACCGTGCGGCGGCGGCGGCGGTGATGGTGGCCCTGGAGGGGCAACGGAGGGGACGGAAGGCGTCGGGAAGACAGACAGGAGGGCGGCGGGAAGGGGAGGAGGAAGACGACGACGAGGAGGAGGAGGAGGAGGAGGAGTCCGAGGGGGAGGGGGGGGAGGCGGGGGCCGGGAGGATGCAGGGGCCCCGGCAGGTCGATGGAGAGAGAGGCATCCAAGAGGGTCTTCTCAAGGGTACGAAGGGGCTGCCAGACCTGTCGGCCATGCCCTCCACGGAAGGAGAGGGCAATGGGAGCGACTTGGTAGGGGCGGGCCTGGGGCTCCTCGGAAACACCTGCAGCGCTGACTCTGTGCTAGCGTTCCAGGAACACAGCCATCTGTTTTTGAGTGGAGATGAGGAGGAAGACGGGGAGAAGCTCTCTGTGGCATTTGATCCCTTCTTGGGCGTTGGGTTGGGGGGGGAGGAGGACGGCCGTCAGAACAGTGCGTCGGCGGCGGGACCCAGTGGGGAGGGCGGCGCGGGCGGGGAGAAGGACTTCGCGCTGAGCATTCTGGAGCTGGATGGGGAGGAAGATGGTCACGCGCAGGAGCGAGGGGCCTCCCATGGCCTGCTCAGCTCGGAGAGTCTTGGGCGGGCGACGGGCGCGAGTGCGCGGGGGTCTTTGGCCTACCATGGGGCGAATGCCGGTGTCCCAATGGAGACCTCGCCGCCGGGCTCCCCGCGGCCCATCCACCTAAGCGGCAGCGACGACAGTCTGGGCGGTGTGGCCATGGACGGGGAGGACTGTAAAGAAGCGCGGGTGGGGCCGGCTCAAGAGGGCGGGAACGCGGTCAGGGCCACTGGGACCGAGGTCGCGGCAGACGTGGGTTTTCTGCCCGAGAGTCTGACGAAGTTATCACCGGAGCACAAGAAACGCCTGCTCGAGACCTTGGTCACAGCCTTGGGCACCACGTCTGCCCCGTCTGCCCCCGCCTCCGTGGCAGGGACCGAGGCGACGGGCCCCGTGCCCGCCACTGCCTCATGTTCGCCGGCGGTGCCCCCTTCCTCATCCACCCTGACGGGGGGCGTCCCGCCCTTGGCGAGTGCGGCCTTTGGGGCCTTGCTGACTCAATACGCCAAGGAGTTGGTTGAGAGTGACAAGCCACCGGGGTCCCCCGCACATTTGGTGGGCCATCACCACCATCACCATACCCGGAAGGAGATCCGATCTCAGGGGTAGAGGCATGAGGACCGGGGAGGGCGGAGGGGGAAAGGGGAAAGAGTGCAAGTCTTCGACAGAATGATTAGTCAGGAGCGACTCGGGAGAATGGCCTACCCTCGCCAGCGTACCATTTGGCACTGTTTTGTGGGCGAGCAGGAAAGACTGATGGGAAACAAATGCCTTTTCGATGGTACCTGCGTTGCAAACTGAGGGGATTTGTAGGTGTGCCTGAGCTCTTGGTGAACGTAATGTTACCCAAAAAGTGAGGTTGTGGATGTACTGGAGGGGGATTTGGGCCAGGAGTGGAGGGAATGTGGGAGTCTGGTGGCTCGGTACACACCAAGGAAGCGTGATGAAGGTTGTGGACCCTGAGGCAAACGGGATATTGCGTTCACGAGTACCGAGGTGGGAGACATGGAGGAATGCAAGGAGTGGGAGAGGGAAATGAGGGAGTCCTTTCACGCGTAATTATAAAATCACATTCTACATTTTGGAAATTCACTTCGCGGCTCAAATAGAGATTCTGGGAAGATTGGAGGATTCTCCGCCTGGTGGGCGGGAATGCGGCTTCAGACTCAAGCGTGTGCGTATATTTAGGTGTGGAAACAAGAGCAAAGCCGTGTGTCCATGGTGGAAGCGTGGACTGACGGATGTATGGTTACCAGATAGGCTGTAAGGGGTAGCAACTTTAGTCGCCGCGAGTGCATTTCAAATAAGACTTTAAAATGGCCCATGGAATGGTCTGATGACCATCAAGCAACGGGGCGGAGAACCGTGTTTTAAGCCACTTCAAATCGCCAAACAGAAAGAGACGAGAAATTGTGGACCCCTCTTTTTAAAAAAGGATAACGATTCCGATGATGTTGGTTTGCGCCTCACAGAGAGTGGCCAAGATGGTGGCCAAGAGCGTGGCAATTCCTAATGGAGCGAACGACAGTGAAGCAAAAAAGAAAAGAGGCATGGGCTGATGAAAGGGTTATATTCACGTGCAATAAGGATGTTCGATTTTTTACAAGTGTATATGCAGAGGTACCTATCGACCAGGACCTGTCGGATAATATCGCCTCTTGCCACCAACCGCCTCCCCATCAGATCACTGTACTGCTCAAATTCTTGCTGCTGCCACTGAGCCTTTCAACCCGCCTGTTGCTCATCTCCTCCAGACCGTATTTAATCCTTGGTGCGTTGGTTGTGTCCGCACAAGCTAGGGAGTCTGGAAGAACGACTCGCTCCCTCTCTGACCCTTCCTCGGAGCGAGCCGCCCGCAGTGCGAGATCCTCCAAACGGCAGACCACTGGGTGATCTGTGGCAGTGGATGTCGCGTGTCTGTTAACTAATGTACCTGCGCCACCTGGCAAAAGCAGCTCTTCCCCCCACTTCTCCTCCATTTCTAAGTGATGCCCACCGCCGTACACCCGTCTGCTCGCCAGGCCCTTCTCCGACACCAAGAGGTCACACTCATCATCCCGTTTATCATGGATCAATTTGCGGCGGGGGCGAGCGCGGACGCCCATACCCTCTGCGTATTTATGAACGAGTCCTTGCGACCGCTGCCCTTCAAACCGGGGGCGGCCCCCGTCCCCCGCCCCCAACTGCACCGGACGCGCCAGCTGTCCGCGTTGCGAGATCGCCTGATACCTGTAGGCCTCCAGGATAAAGCGTTGACACGCCTCTGCCTGCATGATTGGGTGGCACTCCACCTCCTCCGCGAGCAGGGCGGCGGGCATGTAGGGGAAGCGCACCTGACCCAACACCTCCTCCACCAGCGCCTCCTCTTCCTCCTTCTCGGCCTCGTCCTGCTCCACCGGACGGGTGCGTCGCCACTCTTCCAGCCAGTACACGGCCGCCCGGAACGCCACGATTTCCCCGTGGTCCAAGCCATCGTGGGAGAGGACCTCGAGGAGTAGGTGTCGGGGAAGGCGGGCGACGTGGCCCTTCGCGGCTGCCCAGCACTGCGGTAGGTGGGCGACGAGAAAGAGGAGAGTGTCGCGCCGGAGGGGCCGACAGTCGTATCTCTGCGTCAAGCAGGAGAAAGAGAGACGGGGTGTCGTCAGTTCGAGGATCAGAGGACTCCATAGTGGTAAAAACACACTTACGTCGGCAAGGATTAATATGGCGCAGGCGGTGTCAACGGCCACGGCCGAGGCCAAAAAATTACAACATTGCTCCATAAGCATGCCGACGGCAAACCTGACCGAAAGCTCAAGGACGGACTCGATGTTGTCTTGGTTAAGTTCGATAGGTCTGGGCACGTGCATATTAGAGACATGGAGGCGCATGAGAACCCCTATGGGACACCGGACGCCTTACCCGTCAAGCATGACCAGCACCACGACGTCATACCCTTCGCAGCCCCGCATGCCCTCCAAAAACAAGCCTTACCCTCCATATATAAAATTGAGCATGAGCTCGAAGGCCCCTGCGTCCGTGTCCCGCAAGAGGATGCAAGACTCCTGGCTCTCCCGCATCCCACTGTTGAACATGGCGCACAGAGGCAAGCTGAAGGCCGCCACCCAGCATCGGTGCGCAGGGAATGTCTTCCCTTCTACGACGAAGGACACGTCACAGTACGCGCGCCGCAAAAATTGCTGTCGCACCATCCAGGAACAACGGGCCCGACCCCGATCTCCTAGGACCACTTTGCGCGTGCATTGTCCTCCATCTCCATCGCCGGTACTCAACGACGCCTTCAACCCCCCATCCTCATCCTCTGCGCCTCCCCAAAAGAAGACACAGGAGAAAGCCTTGCATTTGCCAGTGCTAGCCCAAAGTAATCGCGAGCCCGCATTCAGTCCTTGCAGTCGTACCAAACGCTCCTGCCAGGGCCATATGAAACGCTGTACTTTGAGATACAGGTTCCAAAGAATTCTGGAGAGACGATGACGACGCCCTTGTCTGCGAGATTCCAACGCTAATGCAAGAAGAAGAAAGGTCAAAATGACGTTTACAAGCACGAGACGCTTTCGGAGGGATTTTAGGGAGGAAAGACCCCGCTGCACAAACTGCTGATGCGCCACTGAGATTGCTTTGGCCGACGACCCGGTGGTAGAGGAGGCGAAAACTTTGAACATTTCTTTTTTTGTGTATTTGCCGTATAATATGGGGCGTATGGTGTGAGAAGCGACGACAGAGAAAGGGTGTTGGCCCACTACCATGATGATGTTGCTTTTGAAGCAGAATCGGCGAGAGTGCAACGTGTTGTGGGTAGCTTCTCATGTGAACAGTCAATAATGGCTGTATTGACCCCTCCTAAGGCACGAGGGAAGACACTCTGTGCGTACCGGGCGTGCAAAGGCTTGTCACTTTGCGACAGGACCTGGTCTAAGGAGATAGTCAGGGCCCGTGGGACCGAACTTTGACGCTCATTGCCCTCCTTCACGTCTTGCCTAGGGGAATCGCGCAAGCCCCTCTTTCACCCTAATTGTGCGCGACAAAACACAAAAGTCCAAAAATTCATGGCAAAGAATAAAGTTTGTCCAGTTTTTACATTATTTTAAGACGTTTGGGGACACTTCCTGCACATGGGAACGCACTATGTTACCCGACATACGCCTGTCTAGCTCACATCCAAAACCAATCAGTAGGTTTTAAGTAGCCGCTCGAACCCCCGCTTTATCTCGCGCTGCTTGACTGCTTCTCGCTTGTCGTACTTTTTGATTCCCCTTCCGATCGCCACCTCTACTTTCACACGGTGGGTGGCCGTCAGATAAATGCATAAGGGAACGATGGTTTGTCCGTCCCTGTCCGAGGCATATTTCAATTCCAGTATCTCCTTTTTGTGCACTAGTAAGCGTCGTGGTCGTTTTTCGGCGTGCTGAAAATACTTTCCAGTCGTTTTATGCGGCCCTATGAAGAGATTGTGAATCCAGAGCTCCCCGTCTCGTACCCGGCAGTAGGCATCTCTTAGCTGACACTGCCCGCTAGCCACCGGACCGATTTCCGTACCAACTAGTGAGATACCCGCTTCAAATTTCTTTCCGATCTCGTAAGATGATTTCGCGTATTTGTTTGTGGCACAAATGCGCTTGACAGTGTGGTGGGGGTCTGCGGCGCCTTTCATAACGAGGTGTCGGGAGACTATGAAGCGGGAACAGGAGAAAGGAATAGAAGAGCACCGAGAGCACTTCCAAAGAGATGACGCAAATAATTGGAAGGAGGACGGTGAATGCGGCGTCAAGAATGCGGAGCATGATGGTGCGGCATCGTAGCCCGTCGCACTCGGAAGCAAGAGTGCAATGACGCCCACACAGAGAAATAGAATCGATGCGGGCGAGGAAACGGCAAGAGGTACTTGTACGTCGGGAACCTCCACATGTACTTCTGTTGTACAATGCACGCAAGCCATTTGTCTTCTCGAAGTCCGCCGCATGACCGCGTAGACGTGCGGTTGCTTTTGCAAGGTCCACGCCTGAGGTCCAAAGAGGGCAGATAAGTCACAGGAAATTTGTCAATCCTGAAACTTTATTTATACCTGCTCAGTAATGGGCTATGAGTGAGACTCAATCACTAGAAAGCTGATAAATCTTTGACCTCGTAGGTCTGATGTCCAGCTCAACCAGGGGCCATGGCATGCTCCGGGTAATCTTTCCCGACACATCTTCGTCCGCACGAGGGAGGGCACCACGGATGTGGACCTTATTTTGCATATCCATGGGAGAAATTTGAGTTGATGTGTTTTAATCTATCAACTTAGATGTTTCTTTTGAATATCATCGGCAGCCACCAAGGCACCGTTCGAGAAAATTCACCATTTGCTGGAGCTGCGCGATAAGGGGCCAGGAGGCTTTGAGTGACGAAAAAGACATTGCGAGCCAGATTCTTGTTGTAAGCTCCCTTTTTTCTATTCTTCCTTCTTTATATTGTTCATGTTTGTGAGCTAATTCGATCCATTTTTTGCTCACGACTCCCGTAGTGTAACACTTTCGCGACTAGGCCTGGATGCCTTCTCATGGATCCGTTTCTTTTTATGACCAGAGGCTCCAATTCTTAAGGCAGCTTTTTCCTCTTTTGATTCTTCCCTATTAGCTTCCTTATAAGCAAATCAACTCTTCTCTCCACGTCCCGAACTTTCTTGCAATTTCACGTTTCGCTATCCCTGCACGTATGTTCTAAAAGTTTTCGTATTCCTCTTCATCTTCGTCCTCCTCTTCATCTTCGTCCTCCTCTTCCAGCTCTTCCTCCTCGTCCTCTTCCATCGCATCTTCGCCCATATCGACGCTGATATGGACATCCTGTAGGGGTAGGCGAAGACGTGAGTGATGAGATCAGGTTGTTCACAAGTTGCGCATGTTAAGAGTTCCATGGCCAAGTAGCACGTGCATGCTATAATGACACACAACAAAGAAGAATCACGCACTATACGTGTAGATGAAAGAATCGTACAAATGCTGGCGCACAAACACATGTCCCTGAGCACCACGTATCCCGCCCTCCACATCCTGCCTATCACATTTTCACAATTTTGACTTCTGCGCGAGTGGCTATAAAAACACTCTAGGTATCCTTCCAAGAAAAGGCCATATCCAGACTACTGTTGAATCGCATTCGGAGTAGACTTACATCCAAGTCAAGTCCCATCTCCTCCAGCTTGCGCATGAGGTCTTCCTTGTCGATCAGGCCCTCCAAGTCCCCGAGGTCCAGAGAGGGGCCGTCTCCGTCTTCGATCTGGTCCAAAGCCTCGTCCCACTCCGGGCCCTCATCGTCGATGTCATCTTCCTCTTCAGCTTCATAGTCCGTCATTTCCCTTTCGTCCTCCTCCTCGAACCCGTCTTCCTCGTCTTCGAATTCATCCTCCTCCTCATCCTCAAAGCCGTCCTCCAAGTCTTGATCCTCATCCTCTTCCTCGTCCCATTCACCATCCTCCTCCCAATCCTTCAAGGCCTCGGTCTCCTCTTCGTCAAATTCCGAAGCAGCCGCCACCTTCCTGGCGCTCCGGGCACTCTCGCCCATACCACTGGCGACGAAGCACATTAAAAAGACCAGAACGCCGAAGACAAAGACCAGGCGACGATTCGTGCTAAGAATTCTAGCCATTTGATGGATGATATACGCTGTTGTGTTTTTTGGCTTGAAGGGGGGAGGGGGGCAACCGGAGGGACAGCTGAGGCCCATAAGTAAACAAGTGATGATAATCCTCAAACTTCGCGGCTCCCAGGTCAGTCGAATACGCATCCGAGTATGATACGATCCATTGCACATTACGTGTATCTTGTCAACATCTTATACATGAAATTTCTCGGAATGTGGTGTCTCCTCGTAACTAAATCACAGACGCCAAGGCAGCATGTGGATGGAGGGCCCAGGGAGGCAAGGCGAATATTGCTCCCGTGGGGCTCAGATTCGAGCCATACACGATTGTTACATGCCCAATGCCACATTGTAGACATCGAATATGCCTTATCAAACTAGCAACGACATAGACAGCTCCAGAATTATGATTCAGGCATGTCTAGAGCGTGGCCGAATCGTCTCTGCCGACTTCCTTTCTCTCCCCCTCCCCAGCTCGAGCCAAAAAGTAACGGCCAGGCCGGCCGGTAACCTCAAGCAAGGAACAACCACGCACAAATTGTGGCTGACTGAGCGCGGCCTTCACATCCTGCTCGAAAATCCACAATTGACAGATTGAAAGAGTCGTGCTTTGATGATACAGACCAAATATGAACTGCAAAGCGACCCGCGACTAGCATGGATTCACTTTCAAAAATGGGCCCGTCGTTGGCGCCGCCGGGTCGTATCGCTCCTTCCTTGTGTGCACTCACCAAATTGTTCCACGGGGGCCTTGTGCCCCTAGCAAAATAGGGAACTTGCACGTAAGGGTTCTTAAATTTTGCTGGCTCGTCCAAAATCTTATTTCAAATTCGAACATGGTCTTTTTCTCATTAAATACCCGTCTTACAGTGCCAGTACCAGGTATAGAAAGGGGCTTACTGGACAAACTGCGTAGCCAAAAAGTACCTTGTGTAATGAAAAGCCCAGACCGCTTTTCCCGCAGCACATACGGCGCAAACTTGAGTGGGCGTGGTAGTCACACACATCCTTCACATGCGAGCTCAGCGAATGATAATGGTGGAAACAAAGGTTTGTCTCGATTTTTTTGGGTTTGCGCCGGGATCCTTTAATTGTTTTTTCTTCAGGGTGTGCCCGTCCAAAGTTGGTCACATATCTACACTCATCCATTGAAACTAAGGAAGTTTATGGTATGGACTCTTCAGTGATGCTATGTTGTGCCTAGTTGTGAAGCGTGAAAATCATGCGAAACCGGTGTCTATCTCGCTCTCATTTGTCACATTACTTGTCTTTTCGCAAATCACAGAGATTCCTGAGACACATGTACACCTTCGTCGTACGGGCAGTGTAGATATCTTCACTGGCTCGCCCTCTACATCGTTCAATACTCGTGAAAGCCAGGAACATAAGAAGGATCAAGAGGGCCTTCGTTCAAGCAGAGTCGACGGCCCACAAGCATGTCTCGAAACCCGCTCTCGTCCCCAACTCAAAGCAACTGCTTCGTTATCGCCCCCTTCATACGCCACGACCCAATCTTCCTCGGCAAGTAAGAGCAGCACAGCCATCTTGAGCGCCCTCCGCGCATTGCAGGAGAAGATCAAGCGATTGGAGAAAGAGAGGGCAGACGCTATCGTCGAAAACGCTGCCCTTCGTCAGCAAAACAATGAGGTGCAGCGCCATTCAGAATTGCAACGACGGAAGGAGGGGTTGGAGTTTCAAGAGCAGTGTGTCCACATCCAGAGTGCGTACGAAAGCTTATTGGCGGAAAAGGAGGCAATGGAGAGTAAATTAGCTAGTTCAGAGGAGAAGCGGCGCTCTCTGCTTCAAGAGGCGAATCGTCTGCGGGCGCGATTGGCCGTGGAAGAAGACAGTCGACGTATTGCCGAGGGGCGTATGCGGGACATGGAAGGCCGCATTTCCAAGATGGAGCGAACGCTGCGAAGCCGCTGCGGTGTCGCAGAAGAGACAACCGAAGGGCTCCGTGGCGCTCTAGAGGCGGAAACGGCCCTGCGTCTGGAGCTGGAGCATCGCAACGAGAAGTTCGGGGAGGTGCTCTTGTCGGTCATGGATATGAACCAGGAATTGGCGAAGCACTACAATGCGCAGGGCGCGAAAAAGCGGGCCCCGACCGTGGCGGGCGCGCGCTTTCCCGGCATCCGTTCTACTCGACCCAGCGCCAGGGTTGGAAACGGCCAGGGTGGTATGTTGCCCTTCCTGCCCGCCACACACCACCGCACCTACAATCTCTTGGCCACTCTTTCCCAGGCGGTGCGAAAGTGCAAGCAACACGAGCCCAGACAGGTGCTGGACGCCCTGTATGAATTGATGCAGCACGAGTCAGGGTACCAGGGAGGACGGGAGGGTCGCAGCGCTTGGGTGGAACCGAGCAAAGCGACCTTTATGTCGTACCCGGCTACCGCCCGTGCATGGAACCGCCGCGTACCACCCATCAATGTCTCCAATCGACTAGCTGCCCGGTGGCGCATAGAGAAGGAATGCGAACAACAACCGTTGAATAAAGCGGAACAGGAACATGAGGAAGCCGTGGTGTCGGCGGTACAAGCGGAACTGGGGGAGGTGGAAGCTATGTTGGAGGAAGAACTCCGCAATCTGAATCAAAAATATGCAGAGATGGTGAGTCTGGCCCGTGGAGTGGGTCAGGTCGAGAAGAGTGACGAGGATGGAAGGCGGGAAATCCCCGAGCGGGAGTTTTGTGAAGAGGACCTGCGCGCACTCATCGAGGACATTCATCGAAAAGAAGCCGAGCTCAAGCATCTTCGTCGGGTTCTACGCACGAACCCGCGTTACACCTCCCGACTCCACCCTCCCTCGTCACGGTACCGGCTTTTGAACCCCGAGAAAGAAGCCCGTCGCCCAGTGCTGGGAGAGCAGCCACCCTGTACCAGTCCACGGGCCAGGGGCGCCGCACGGCGCGTCTTAGATCGCATGTCTTTGCTTGGTGGCATCCGGGACGTCTCAGGAATGACGGCGGCGAGGAAATGAAAGAATGCGAAAGCACGGGGTGTCTCGAAAGTTTAAGCAAAAGCTCAATATGACAGAAGAATTAAGGCATGGAATTGCTCATGAGATAGGGCAACTGAAGTAACCAGGCCCGCACTGTTTTCTTTCTTGGTAAATCGTCCTTCGCGTGCAAGATCGCGACCCCTAGATCTTCCAAGGTTCACAAGACGCAGCACGGTGTCTATTCGCGTGGTGATGGCCTTGCCAGAGGAACTGAAGGGAGTGGTCATAGGATATATAGTACGTACAAAGAGGGAAAAGGAAAGACTATACAGTCCCAACAAACAGAGCCAATTCTGCATCAAGGGCGAAACAGCGTAGCTTACTGGTTGAGGTCAGAGGCCGAGCGCGCTCAGGTTTTGCTTCTTTATTCGATATGCCTCTACCGACGTGAGTCCGTGTCTACCACCTATATCATTCCCGCGCACAACGAAATCTTGGCACGCCACGGCCAATTTGGCTGTACGAGCTCCGTGAATTGAAAATGTAAAGCGCTCCTGATACGCCCCGGCCTTCCCTTCAGACCCTCCACGCCGTCTCGTCACGTCCCCATTCAGGCTTTCACCGTCTTGACGACCTTGTTGTGTTTCTTGGCGAAGCGCTGGTTGCGCAAATACTTCGGGTCCATCTGTGTTAACGAATAATATGAAGCGCGTTGGTGTGGTCGAGAATCGAGCGCTCCGCACCCAGAAAACGCGCAGTATATAGGCAAGTCTTGAGATCTAGCATTTAAACTTTTGAAAACACAGGGAGAAGAAGTGACAAACCTACCCCTTTCAAAGATTTTGAAACGTAATTCTTGGGCTTCTTGATACCGTTTCGATGCGCTTTAAAAGACTGATTTCGGTTCGTGTGATTCTTGCTCTGCAGAGGGAGAAGAGATGCGGATTTGTGTGAGGAGAAATGCTGCTTTCCTTCCACTATCAACATGATGCCCCAACGAGCGGATTCCATGATAAGATAGCTGAGCATACTTATGAGCATAGTCTCGTATGACCCATGCAGCTCCACAACCTATCCTCACGGCTGCCCTCCCTCGAGGCCTTTATCCAAAGCCCCCCTCCACCACGCGATACCCGAAGTTCCTACCTTTGCCATGACAGATGACTTGACGACAGGAGACCCGCCTTTCCTGTGAAACGCAAAGCAGATACAGATATGGAAGAGGGGTCATTAGGCTTCGAAGAGTACATTTGCTTCATGGCAAAGAAGCATCGCACCGAGTCACAGCTCCAACGCCCACCATCAGTGTGGGCGACTCAGAGGCAGAGAATTCCAGCCACTCAGCACAGTCGTTCCACGCTATCGACCACAAGCCACACGAGACCGCCCACCCAAGGCAGGGCACGGTGCGCATGAATCGAAGGGCTGGCACGAGGGTGAGTGGAGGCGGCAAGCGGCTGAAGAGTGTCTATCGCGTTCTAGTTTTTTTCCGCGGTGGGAGAAGCGCAGAAGGTGACATGGAGGAAAACATCATACTGTGAGGCAACGACGTTTGCTCCCCACCACACTACCATCTTGTAGCAAATATGCTCGCCCATGCTTGCTTGCAGATTTCTATAGCTTCCTTGTATACTGGCCATGAAAAATCCAATTTCTCAAGGGAAGGTTGTTTTGATGCTTCTTGTCGGCTGTCTAGAGATATTCTCGCTTATTCCGCCCTGCTCTCGACCTCCCCGAATACCTTTAAATTCAACAAAAAAATATCACCAACACGCACCCACAACTGTAGTCATGCGGCTGATTACACATAATATGCTGAAGAGTAACGTAAAAGGGGTGATCAATGGCTTCCCCCTGAGAATAGAGGCTGAGAAGGTGGAAGTGAAGGAGACAGAGTTCAATTCAGGTACGTCCAAGGCGGCTTCACTTGTCGATGGAAGACACAGGGTTGGACCCTGGCTAAAGTTGGAGATAAATGTTGGTTTAATGTATGTATGCACGGTGATCATGGGCATTTGTCCTAAAAAAAATCACACCGTCCCCTAGAATTCGTGCAGAACTTACTGCCCAAGGTTGATTGGCCGGCTTTACGAGGGGCAAGCAAAGAGTTGGGCATGGACGAGCTCCCAGAAGAGGTTAGACATTGATCTTATACATGAGCGATTGAATGTGTTTTTTTTCCTTCGTGGATGACATACTCAACATCAACTCATTTACAGATGGATGAGGCAAACAAAACGGACGACTCGTTTCTTCAGCTTGTACACAAGCTGCTGCTGGATGTGCATGTGTTAGAGGGATCTTTAGTGTGCCCTGAGACTGGTCGACGATTTCCAATAAACAATGGAATCCCTAACATGCTCCTCCATGAGGACGAGGTCGCATGAATTGCATAAGGAAAAGAGAAGATGTAACGGTGTGTGTGGGGCGGAAATATCAAACCCTTTTTTTACACGTACAAATGCAATATCGTTGCAAGTATGATATTTTTCGTTTGTGCGTACCAGACAGTGTGGTTGTTCCTGAGGCCGAGCCCTCTTTCGCTTTTTTCTTTTTTCATCTCAGGTCCTTTCCCCCCTCGACCTATGGAGGATAAGTCCCGCAAATTTAGCACCAAAAAAGGCATGGGCCCCAGGCAAGAAAAAAGAGGCCAGGGGAAGAGGACAAAGGAAGGAACATGCATTTCCCCGCCTCCGCGCTCTTCACCGTCCCCGTCGCGGCAGGGCGGCGTGGTGCTGCCCAAACAACAGCCACGGCCAACCCCTCATCGCACTATTTTTCTTATTGTTTACAAACGACGACCACGGCGACCACTCTTTCGGCGGGTACTGTCGGTGGGGATGGGAGTTACATCTTCGATGCGGCCGATCTTCAGTCCTGAACGGGCCAGGGCACGCAAGGCGTGCTGGGCCCCGGGGCCCGGGGACTTTGTCTTGTTCCCACCCGTCGCGCGCATTTTAATATGGACTGCTGTGATGCCAAGCTCCTTGCACTTGGCAGCTACGTCTTGCGCGGCAAGCATGGCCGCGTACGGCGAGGCCTCATCACGATCCGCCTTCACCTTCATGCCGCCCGTCACACGCGACAAGGTCTCACGTCCTGAGAGATCCGTCACGTGTACGAACGTATCATTAAATGAGGCAAAGATGTGCGCAACACCAAAGACGTGCTCTCCCTCCGCGGCCTTGGGCCCCAGGTTCAGCGTAGTCGTGTCCTCCACTTTCACGGCGGACCCTCGCTTAGACTGTGCAGGAGATAGTTTTACACGTCAGAAACCTATCAGGCACCACATACTTCCCAAGCCCTACGAACCAATTCTAAAGACTATTCAATTCCTGCAGGTATCAGACCTCAAAGACAAAAACAGAGATCTAATTTCGCTCCTTGGTTTGAACATCCAAAGGGAAACGTGGACAACCCCGACACTCTTATTCATTGAACACAGCCCCACGGGATCGCATGTAAACACAGGTCATTCAGTATAAATTCATTTTACTTAGATTAAATTAGGGGTGGACGTACCATATTTCTCAACGATGGGAGAGAGTGTGACCTGTAAAAATGTGGATGAAGGGGGGCAAAGGGAGGCAGCGACAAGGGATGTAGTTAAGACGCTGACCGTACAAAAGAACGTCTTCACTATGCACCCATACATAAATATCACACACTAAGAAGTACGTCTCGATTTTGTGCCTGACTTCATCTCACCAAAGTCCTACATGCAGAGGGAGTCCCCATCTATGGAAAAGAAAGGAAAGACACTAAGGAGCGAGTGGTGGATGGTGGTCGACTCTGCTGCTTCTATGTGTGATGATTTAGGCACCGAACCGTCATTGCTAACCGCCGGAGAATGACGCTTTAGGTACCTTGATCGCCTCGCCAAATCAGAGGGCGTCAGCTGTCAGTCTGGGCCTCTGGGAAAGCGACACGAATCGCGCGCCGATGCTTGACGGAGACAACGCTTATGGGCCCGACCGTGGTCAGGGCACAACCTATCCACGGCGTCCGGACAACCCGCTTTTGGACGCCAGAAACGGTAGCTGGTCTGTCATTCATAAAAACACCGTTTTCATATACTCTCAAGAGGCCCCTTTCTTTGCTTGGGCTGCTTGCGCGCAGCCTCAACAAGAAGACAAAGCCTCTCGCTACGCGAATTCCATACAAATTAAGACCCCCTTCCTTAACGGCCAGGTACGAAAACTAACCATGAAGAAATTCGGCTTTGTGCTGATTGTGCTTCTTGCGATGTTGGCTGCTGCCGGAGCAGCCATGAAACACAAAGAGTGGACTGATGCGGAGTTGCAGGCCTTGGAAACTTCGTGGGAGGCAAACGACTCGGAAGAGGAGCTCGACTCATTTGAACGCCGTCATCGACTTATTTCGGAGATGCACAAGAACAAGAAAGACACTGATGAGTAAGTGTGTGTTCACTTGTAAGTGATGTGCTTGCGTAGTGTAATCTCAAAGGGAGCGCGATGTTGCTTGTCCTTTGTCTTCCTGCTGTGACGGTGTAGACCATGCAGGTGTGGAGGCACGATGGCGTTTTTCATGATTGGACAGCGCCAGTACTTGTGGCGTGAATGGACTCGCATGGATTTCGATTTGAGCGTAGTGCGTCACTAACGCGAACACTGTGAAATAACGCAAGCGTCGCTCACTCACCTCTTATCACTTTTCGTACTCCTTGTCCAGCCCTTCTTCTCTTCCCCCTTTGCCTGGGAGCGATAGGGTAATGATGTTTGTCGAAATGCTTCCCGAGCATTCGTCGAGTGGAAAGGGCTGGTCTAGCAAGGACACTGAAAAATTGACGAAGAAATGGCGTTCGGTACGTTGTGGGGTGTAAGGTCTGTTTTCATCATATGACGCACCATTCCCTGACCACTGTCTGCATGTGCTCTTCATCTCTTAACAGCTTCTCATCTCTGGTGGTGTTGACGTGAGGTTGTACAACGCTGATGACAAAGTCCTCATCGACCTCGAGCGGAGGCTCTTGCCTGACACTAAGGAATTCCTATTCGACCAGCCCGAGACCAACTTCCTCACTGTGGACAGCATGGACTTGTATCGTGATGGCACCAAGCGTCCGGTGAAAAATTGAGGGGAGGACGTAGGTGGAAAGGGTAACTGACCCCTCATCAAGATGTGCTCAATGCCGCTGGGAGTGAAGACTGTTGCGTTGGTACGGGAGGCATGTAGGATAAGGCGACTCTTTGTGCATCATCTCAAGATAGGAAGCCTGTGAGCTCGACGCACTTAAACCGTAGAAAAAATCAAAATTACTGGCTGGTCAGTTTTCTTTTCATTTACGGCTCAGTATAATGATCAAATCAAATGAAAGCCCTAGTCGGCATGAAAAGGAACCTGAAGAGTTGTCGTCGGACATGTCCGAAAACCTGAACATATTATTTTCATCGTTGCTTTCTTCTGTTTCAAATCTAGCGCAGACATGAAAACCATTCCTTTTTAAAAAATGACTGAGCTCTTGTCTTCTTGCTCGTTGGAAAGTCGCGGAGTGTAGTGTTCATGGGCAATATCACTTGAGATGGGGGAATGGGCCGTCGCCGACGACCCGGGCAAACTCATCTTGCAACACACCAAAATGGAGTACTTCTTGACATAAAACAGCGCTGTTACCGCTTACAACATTTCAACGCTTTATATCAGCTTCAGAACCTTCCCAGCCTTAGCGAAGGAGAGCGAGGCCATGCTCACGGGGCGCAAGGCAGCCAGGTAGTCCGGTAGCGACCACATTCCAGCTATTGAATTACTTCCATTTCATCGGCTTCCTGAAGACACCATGGAGGAAGATGCTTCTTCGATCAAGGTATGGAATAACAGGCTTGTGGCTTATGTCAAGACTTTGGAGCTTGGAGCAGCAAGACGAGGTACGCACACACACACACACCCACACACACACACGCCATACGGAGGAGTTCGGCAGCCTTTTCGCCTTTTCCATTTACGATCAAATACATGCTCGCAGGTTCTCAGCTTCGATATACCTACAAATCTGTGGCTAAGGCACTAGCAAAACATCCAACGCGTGTGACCACAGCTGAGGAGGCTCGGCAGTTAAAAGGCGTGGGCCCTACAATCGGAAGGCAGCTTGAGAATTTCATCGTCAATACACTGCATGCGGAAGCACACGCTCCCAAAAGCCCTTTACCCTCCGATAGAGCAAAGGCAGATGATAAGGCTGTGAGTGTTGATGAAGCTAGTTTCTCCGTGGCATATCTCGACGAAATGATGGAGGACCTGCTCGTGGCCTCCCAGACTTCCACCTGTAGCGCCAACACGGAAGCTCAATACCCACTCGAGGACCCAAACCGTGAAATGGGCACTAACCCTGACACTTGGAGCTCTCGAGTGGATGCGCCTGGATGCCAATCGACTGATCTAAGCGATGCGAACCTCCTGGTCGTAAGCGACGATGAATCCCATGAGTGTGAGGGGCACGGGCGGGAGGAGGAGGGAGGGAAGAACAAGGAGAATTTGAACGTTTTTCCGGGAGCGATTGAACGGTCTGCGCCGTGGAGCTCACACGAAGCGCGCCGAATACATGTAGTGGATGTCAGTGACGGCGAAAGTGATGGCGCGATCGGAGGCACGTGCACGGGCTTGGACGAGGGCGAGGAGGGCGAGGGAGGGAGGGCGACGGGAGGGGAAGGGAAGGACGTACATGAAGTCATAGGCACAGGGGGAGAGCGACAGGCATCAGGAAGCTCTTCACCCCGAGTCCCGGACGGGAAGGGCCGCAAGCGCAAGTTTTTCTCCCGGCCCGAGTGGCAGGGAGGTGTTGAAGTGGAAGGTGTGATGGGGAAAGGATGCCAAGACGTGGTGGGCGGGAGGTGGTGGGAAGAAAGCAAGGTGGCGGACGTACAAGGACCCTCCTCGCGGAGCCTTTTGGACAGGCTGGAAGAGACGTTCGGGGGGACGCGGCCAGAGGAGTGGGAAGTGGTGGCTTTGCTGGACCGCGTCGAGCACGAGAACAACCCAAGCATCGAAGCCACGCTCCTGCAGGCAGGGATATGTTGCGAGGTCCGGGTGCTGCGGCTGGCGGATGTTTTGTGGGTGGCGCGACGGAGGGCGGAGGGAAGGCTCGGAGGGGACGGGGGGGGGCGAGCAGCGCCCGGCATTGCTGTCGAGCCCGGGAACGCCGGCAGCATGCGGGAGGGCGGGCATCCCAAGGAGGAGGAGGAAGAGATCATGCTCCGGTACATGATCGAGCGGAAGACAGTGCCAGACCTGGCATCCAGCATCAAGGACGGTCGGTACCGGGAACAGAAGGGCCGCATGCTCGGTGTTGGGAGGGAGATCGATCGCGCCTTCTATTTGGTGGAGGGGCGCTTGGAGCAATTGAATGACGCGATTCGACCGGCGGCCTTGCGAACCGCCCTGATCAGCACCCAGGTCGTCCATGGAATGCCTGTCTTGCAAACAGCCTCCTTAGACCAGACCATTGCCCTGCTCCAGCGCATGCATACCCGGATTTCGCACGAGTTCGCGCACTTTCTGCAAGCTGCATGTGGGCACAACAGGCTGAATTCGGAAGGTGACTTCTTGCCGGCAACGGAATCCTTTGATGGTGTGGCGCAGTCCGAGCGCTTGTCTGAGTACTTGCAGAAGCACTCGAAGGCCTTTCCCTTGCCTGCCTCTCGCATCATCCCCCTGGCCGAATACCAGCACCTATGCCGGAAGACGGTGGGGAATCTCTCCGTGCGGGCGATGTTCACGGCGCAGCTCTGCGCGATAGACAAGGTGAGCGAGGCCAAAAGCAAGGCCGTGGTCAACGCCTATTCCACCCCATCCCGTCTGGCTCTGGCCATGCAATCCATCACGGAGGAAGAGGCAGTAGCTGCCCTGGCGGTCTTGCCTGTCCCAGGTCAGAGGCAGTCCGTAGGCAGGGTAGCCGCAACCAATATTTACCACGTGTATCGATAAATGCGATACGGGGGGTTGAGTTGTTGAGTTGTGGGGCCAAAACTGCGCAAGAAACATGGACAAAAATGTACACTTGTAGGATGAGTGCAACTGTGAATGGTGGGAACGGTACGAGCAATTTTTGCTTCACGGAAATACAAATCTTTGAAAGCGTAACGTCTTCGACCATTTGCGGGCGTACCACGCCTTTTATGCAGGTCCTCATCTTCTTTAGATGCGCTTGTCACCTAAACTCCCTCCAGACATCCCCCCAGACATCCCCCCCCCTTGTCAGTCATTATTTTCGCGGTCGGTGTTTGCGCCAGCACGCGTCTAACTAGCGGACACTTCCCTCCCTGCAGCCACATCCAGGATTGCCCTCAAGCCTCCATCCACATGCCACATTCTTCCACCCCTCACCACCGACGAGACCCGCCATTACTGGAAGCCGTGTGTCGAGTGACCTGTCCTCGATACCCCAGGCTCACAGTGGCAGCTCTACTAATTCGTTCAGCAACCTTTGGATGTCCCGGTCGCCGTACCTGGGATTCTCGGACGCGTAGATCTCTGTGTTGCAGACCGTCGGGTTGAACAGACAATTTATGAGGACCGTGGCCGCGTCCGGTCTGGAAATAAGGCCCATGTTGTTGCCACTCCGGGAGACGCTCAGCGGGCGTCCCTCCGTGGGACTGCTCGTGAAATCCGAGATGCGGACGATGCAATAAGCCAGCCCCGCGTTCTTCATAGCCAGTTCCCCCTGTGCCCTGTAGTAGTTCCCGCGCTCGACCCGCTCGAAGGAGGCCGGGTCTCGCTCCATCTCCGACAGACTCTTCAAGGCGGTCTTGGGCGTGATGTCGGAGGAGGACAGGAGCACCACGTCGGCTTGCTCCCGGGCCCGGAACACCTTGATTCCCTCCATGGTCAAGGCGAAAGCAGGATTGGCCACCGCTGCATCCACGCCCGCGGCGGCCCCTCCCTCCCTCACGGCCATGACGGCAAACTGCTTCACGTCCCCCGGATCCAGCGCCGTCACCCCGCCCAGCCCCCCCAAGACGCCCGCGTACGGCGTCCCGTCTTTCATGGGCACAAAGTCCCGAAAATTCATCCGGAAGGCGGTAAAGCGGTTGCGGACCAACGGCAAGGCTATCTCGTACTGCACTCCCTGCTCGGCATAGGCGCTTGTCCGAATTACGAAGCGGAAGGACGTCTGCGCGTCCCCTTGGGCCTTGAACAACATCAGCAACCCCCCGAATTTGGACAGATTCAGCCCCAGTTTCTTGCTCTCGAGCACCATTGAGCCCCCGGGACCCACAGGCAGGGATCCCACAAACGCGGGACGGCCCGACCGCTCATCCTGCACAGTCCACGCGCCCTCCGCGCCCTCCGCGCTCGGCGTGGCCACGGCCCACACACCCCGATCCGCCGGCTTCCGGAACTTGAACAAGGTCCGCTTGGTCGCCACCCGTTTGCCCGCATCAGACACCCGGGTATCCTGGAAGGCTTGCGCCAAATTACGCAGTCCCAGGTATTCTACGGTGCGGGCATCGCCGTCCTCGCGGGCCTGCGCCACGTACACCACCTTGTCGGCGCCGTCGCAAGCCGTGCGCAGGGAGGACAGGTCGGACAGGTCGCCTTTCACGTACGACACCCCCGTCCCCAGCAAATTCAAAGTGGTGGAGTACAAATTGCGGACCAAGACCTGCACCCGGTACCCTTTCAAAATGAGCTTCCGCACCACCTGCCGACCAATGTCCCCCGTCGCACCCACCACCAGCACCGTGGGCGTTTTCTCTCCGGGGGCTGGAATCGCGTACATGAATTTCTTGTCAAAGTATAACCTGTAATCCTCGGGATTTTTCGGCGCCGGCTCTTCCACCTGCCCCAGGCTTTCCAGCGCCCGCCGAGCCGCCCTCCCTGCCTTGATAGGAATCTCGATCGGGTTCAAAAACTTCTTGTTCTTGGTCCGCTCCGCCTCCTTTGCCTGTCGCAACTCTGCAGCGCGAGATTCACTGGGCTTTGCTAATGCTTTGGCAATTCCCACGTCCACTGCGGGTGGATTGCTTTCTTCCCCCCCCGGAGCAGGTGCCTCCGAGTTTTTAGTAGAGGGAGATGCTGGGCTGCCGCCGCGCCGATTGCTTTTTTCCTGAGTGACGCCCGCTGCAGGCGAAGACGACGTAGAAGATGAGGAGGATGACGATGAAGAAGGGGGCACCATCCAGGAGGGTGCGATAGTTATTCTTGCTCTGCTATCAGGACTGGCGGTGTACGGGGAGGTGGAGACTATGCTACATGGGGTGCTCTGTGGCCGGGAAGAGGGGAAAACAAAAGCATGCCCTAGGTCTATGTAGGAAGCAGTTAAGATACAGGCTAGAAAGGCTGCTTGCACAGAGCGCTGCATGGCTTTACTGCTGTCGCTCTAAATCAAAGGCGGAAGCTCCTGCAGGCTCGGTTTCACGCGTGAGGAGGTGTGCGACGCGAGGAAATAATGAAACTTAGGTCTTGATTTTTTCTTGAGACCACGGAGTAACGAATTCACCAGCGCGCCTACAACCTTGTGGCGTTCTGTATAAGGAGTGGGTGGGGAGAAAGGGGGCATGAGCACGGATCAAAGAACACAGGAGCCGGGTCAGACCCCGAAACCTGGATACGCCAGATCTAACATGCACACAGGCCTAACGCAGCGGGTCCGGCGTTTCAATAATTGAGGCAGATACTTGGGCTATTCATCTGACCATGCCTTTTAACTGCACCGCCCCAGAACAGCCAGGCTTTGTTCTTGGGGTCGTCCGCACACCACCGCATGTGTCTGTGCCTGGTAGCACGCAAGCGCGTAGGCGAGGCTTGCGGGCTGGCCACACACCCTGTGATGCCATCGGCTCCCGTGCTCCCCGAAATACGTTCCCTCGTGCAGACCCACCAAGGATCAAGTGGTGCGGGTAGGATTTTACTCGTACTTTTAAAGGCACAGCTCCTTCTGATGGGCATGGCATCAGCAAGCAATATAGCCTACATGCACTGCTCCATGAACTGACTTAACCTCCCGGGGCAGCACGCAGACTAAAGCTGGATATCGCAGTGACGACAAAAGAAAAGGAGGAAAACACTGCGACGACCATAACACTTGTCGTGGTATTTCTTGTCTAATCATACCAAGCTCTTGCTCGCGTATTTATTCTATGCATCTCTTCATTATGCTTTATTACGATCGTGTCGTCATCTCAAAATGTTATGTACACGTGGTCGGCTCGCAAAAATCGAGAGCCATTGCAGCCAGCTACCCCTTCATTTCCCCACTCATTGCCGAAAGGTTCACGTCTATGCGCTCCCACCCCTCTCCGCCTGGCGTGTGCGTGAAAAGCAGGTATGTCGCAGAATTAATCACTGGAAACGCGAGGACAGTCTCAAGAAAGCAGAACAGACATGCCTTTAACCATTCCTAAGCGATTTGAGAATATATTTCCGCTACCGATCGCCCTCGTCCCCTGATTTTTCGCTTTCAATGTGCCGGCCTTCCTATGTCGCTGTAAGCAGTCCTCGTTCGTAGAATTATCATGTTACCCGGCCCGTTCCAAGCGATTGTGCACCTCCTATCCCATACCTTTCGCAGTTGGTCCCTCTTTCGTACCTTCATTTCGAAAGACTGCGTATATGATCGAATCGTTCTTGATGTCCTGGAACTCAGCCAAAGAGGACCCGTCGGGCATGTCTCGAGTCTGGATGTGTGAACAGGAATGAGCTGCCGACGAACATGATGCGCCCCCACGTTACTATTTCCAACATATAAAATTACCATGCCCCACACTCTCGCACTCATCGTACACTCCCACAGTATTCAGGCAGGAATGCATCCGTTGCGAGCAGGCAATCCATGGACGTACCCTATCTGATCCGTACAAGCGGATGTTTTCAACGCTCTGACCTAATATCTCCCCAACCTGTGCTTTGACGCTTTGCACTGTTTCGTTTGGTTCTACGTGGAGGAATATTGTCTGATGATTGCGCTTGACTCGAACATACCTACGCAGTAAGGGGTGAAACAGAGAAGAAGCAGTAAGAGATGAACCGCGAGGAACCCACAGACCGTCGATCCTTGTACGTACATAGACATGATAAAACCTGGCCTCTTAAAGATTAGTGTGCTATCTCTGGTCGTCGAGTTGTAACTGCAGGCGCTAGGAGTAGCACTGTGGGAATTGCTTGAGCAAGTCCTGTTAATCGGCAATCGTGCATTAAATGTGTAAAATGATGGGCACGGAGACAGAAAGCATCAGCCTGCGAATTCAAGGATACCCATCGAGTCAAAATGGAGACATAACCAACATTCACACTCCCTGCACAGCCACAGTGTGCTCGAAAGGAGTGTCATCTATCAGGTTGCTTCAAGTGCTCGGCGCTCGGCGACGACCTTCCCCAACTAGAAAGACACAGTCGTCTGGCCCTCCCCTGTTCCCGCTCAGGCAAAACGCCGTATATCGTACGCACACCAACGCTCGTAAGACGATATTCGGCCACAAATTAATGTCGGGTACCATTTTTCTTTTGCAGGGATCGTCTGTTCCAGTAAAGTCGGTAGGATGCTAAGTTCCTTTTTCGAGGCGTTCAAGTCCTTCGACGTGAACAAGCTCAAGCCTTTCCTGAAGATGGCTATCCAGCGCATCCAAATCGCTACCAACAAAAAGACGGCAGCTGTCAAGTACGTATATTCTGCTACTGAGAGAAATAGCGCTAGGTTAGTTGAGCTTTAAAACTGTGTGTAAGGAGTAAGTCCTCGATCAAATACTTATGGCCCGCTCATTCCCCTCCCTTTATACCCCAACTCTGGCAGAATTACACAGCGAGACATTGCAAGCCTCCTTGCACAGCAAAAGGATGAAAAGGCAGCCATCAAAGTGGAATCCATCATTCGGTGCGTCGTATTTCCGGCAACGGCGCACGTCCTCACCGTTTTGTACTTATGCGCCCAACGCATCATAATTGTCCTATTCTCTTGGCATTACGTATCGAATCAGGGAAGATTCCACCATCGAAGCCTACGGAATATTAGAGCTTGTGTGTGAGCTTTTGCATGAGCGCGCCCGTCTGATTGCATCCGAGAAAGAGTGCCCGGACGATCTGAAGTCCGCGGTCGTCACACTGATATGGTCGGCAAACAGAGCAGACATACCCGAGCTTCAGGAGGTGAAGAAACAGTTCACGAAAAAGTTCGGAAGGGAATTCATCGAGCGGGCTGAGAAAGACGAGGACCGACTGGTGAATGAGCGCGTCGCCCACAAGCTTTCCATACGCCCGGTGAGTGCACTCGGAGAGAAGCCGGCAGACGGGCGGGGGGACTCTGGCTAGCTCCCGTTCCCCTAGGTTTCGCTCCCTCCGCGACGCCCTGGAGAGTGTGGGACGCGCGGGCCGGATCCACCGACCGTGCTCTCGTCTCCATGACATCTGAACGTCCTCCCCTTCTCCCTTTCCTCCTTCCCCCATGTCATCAGCCTTCCGCGGCCATCGTCGAGAAATACCTCCGGGAAATCGCGCGTTCAAACAACGTGGAATGGACCCCTCTGGAGCAGCCGTCGCAGCTTAGCCTTGACCAGAAGGCCTTCGCCTCCACGCCTGCCCCTACGGGAGTCTCGGTGGCCATGGGGCCCGCCTCGGGGTTCGGACACCTCTACACTGCTCCGGGCGGGCCGGGCAGGGCGGAGGGAGGGGCGGAGGGAGGGGGGGAAGGAGGGACGAGCATGCCCATCGCCCACGC
>Ga0102934_1000400_pt1 | contig 28721 bp, 25 predicted proteins | sample SalPonR2_A_D1_MG_FD_78175 | JGI IMG/M metagenome (GOLD analysis project Ga0102934, IMG submission 78175) | Salt pond soil microbial communities from South San Francisco under conditions of wetland restoration - Salt Pond MetaG R2_A_D1_MG | ecosystem: Environmental > Aquatic > Marine > Intertidal... | reverse complement strand
GTTGGTTGAGTTGGTTGAGTTGGTTGAGTTGGTGTTGTTGGTTGGGTCATTTGCTGGTGAGCTTGGTATTGAGCACGGTCAGCAGCCAGTCACGGACCTGTTCGTCGAAGATGCGTTCCAGCGGCTCGCCGGCAAAGCCCCGCTTCAGCAGCGAGGCGGCCTCGCTGGACGACAATCCGCGCGAGCGCAGGTAGAACAGGGCGTCATCCTCGAGCTGTCCGATTGTCGCACCGTGGCTGGCGGTGACTTCCTCGGCGTAGATTTCCAGCTCGGGCTTGGTATTGATTCGGGCCGAATCGCTGAGCAGGAGATTGGCCGTATTGAGATCCGAGTGACTGTCGTCGGCCCCGCGATGGATATGGATGCGGCCGTTGAAGACCCCGACCCCGCTGCCATCGGCAAGCATGCGAAAGGTCTCCCTGCTGTTGCTGGGACCGACGGCATGCTCGATCGTGGTGTGGAAATCGACGTGCTGATGGCTGTCGATCAGCGCCACACCGTCGATCTCGCCGCGCGCGTCTTCGGCCAGGAGATTCACCATGACATCGTGCCGATGCAGGCGCCCGCCCTGATCGAGCACGGTGAAGCGGTAGTCCGCTCCTGCCTCGACCCTGGCTTCGGTGCGCTGGATGATGGCCGACTCGGCGCCGCTTCGAGCGACGATATGATCCAGCCGACTGCCGGGTGCCAGCTCGAGGGTCTGGACTTGATTGACCAGGCCGGCCCCTGCATCCTGCTGCCAGTCGATCAGGGTCACATTGACGCCTTCGGCGACTTCGATTCGCAGGAAGCTGTGGCGATCCCCGGTGAAGTCGGCAACGGTGCTCTGGGCCAGAACAAGCGGCAGGCCCGGATCACGTTCGATGTGCAGGCACCAGGGCTGCTCGACGCGGGCCAGATTCAGCCAGGCGAAGGCATCCTCGCGTCCGCCGTACTTCAGGTCGTTCAGCTCATCGGCATCCAAGGGTTCCAACCTCACGCCGTCAGGCAGTGAGACACCCGCGCGCAACTCGATTCCGGCTGCGGCGAATGGCAGCTCCGGGCGGCTGCCACTGCCATCGCCGAGCCCGGGATCCTGGCCGGCCTCGCGCTTGTCGAGTTGACGCAGCGAGGTGTACTTCCAGGCTTCGGTCTTGAGGTCCGGGAAGCCATACTGCATGAGGGCCTTGAGCGCCCGTCGACGCACAGCGTGCAGCTCGTCATCGATCAATGGCGCTTCAAGTCGTTGCTGCAGTGCACTCATGCCTCGGCCGCCTCCTCCAGAAAGGCATAGCCCTCGTCTTCCAGACGTCGGGCCAGCTCCTCACCGCCGGACTCCACGATCCGGCCACGGGAGAGGACGTGGACACGATCCGGCTTGAGATAGTCGAGCAGGCGCTGATAGTGGGTGATGACCACGAAGGAGCGCTTGTCGTCTCTCAGGCGATTGATGCCCTCGGCAACCAGCTTCAGGGCGTCGATATCGAGGCCGGAATCGGTTTCGTCGAGAATCGCCAGCTTGGGTTTGAGTACCGCCATCTGGACTATTTCATTGCGCTTTTTCTCACCGCCCGAAAAACCCTCGTTGACGGCGCGTTTGAGCAGGGCTTCGTCCATCTTGAGCGCCTTCAGCGATTCGCGGACTTCCTTGAGGAACCCCATTGAATCCTGCTCCTGTTCACCGCGCGCCTTGCGCTGGGCATTCAGGGCCGAGCGCAGGAAGTAGGCGTTGTTCACCCCCGGAATCTCGACCGGGTACTGAAAGGCCAGAAACAACCCGGCGGCCGCGCGCTCCTCCGGTTCCAGATCACCCAGATCCTTGCCGTCGAATCGAATGCTGCCGTCAGTGACCTCGTAGCCTTCGCGACCGGCTAGCGCGTAGCCCAGGGTGGACTTGCCCGACCCGTTCGGACCCATGATCGCGTGCAGCTCACCAGGTCCGACCTCGAGATCAAGGCCTTTCAGGATTTGCTTGTCGTCGATCGAAACGTGGAGATTGTTGATGGATAGCATTGTCTAGTCCGGGTTCGGGTTCGGGTTCGGGTTCGGGTTCGGGTTCGGGTTCGGGTTTACGGTTTACGGTTTACGGTTTACGGTTTAAGGCTTCAGGTTTCAGGATCTGATTCGGAGATTTCGGATTGCTGAATTTCCTTGCACCCTTCGCCTTTCGCCTTTCGCCTGCTTCTAACCCACCGCGCCTTCGAGTGAGATTTCCAGCAGGGCCTTGGCTTCGACGGCGAATTCCATCGGCAGCTCCTTGAAGACTTCCTTGCAGAAGCCGTCGACGATCATCGCCACGGCGTTTTCCTCATCGAGTCCGCGCGAGCGGCAGTAGAACAGCTGATCCTCACCGATTCGCGAGGTGGTCGCCTCGTGCTCGACCTTGGCGGTCGGGTTGGCCGACTCGATGTAGGGGAAGGTATGCGCGCCGCAGGTCTTGCCTATCAGCAGCGAATCGCACTGGGTGTAGTTGCGGGCGTTGTTCGCTTTCTTCGCGATACGGACCAGGCCGCGATAGCTGTTGTTGCTCTTGCCGGCCGAGATGCCCTTGGAAATAATCTTGCTGGTCGTGTCGCGGCCCAGATGGATCATCTTGGTGCCGGTATCGGCCTGCTGGTGGTTGTGGGTCAGCGCGACGGAATAGAACTCACCGGCCGAGCGGTCGCCGCGCAGGATGCAGGAGGGGTACTTCCAGGTGATCGCAGAACCGGTCTCGACCTGGGTCCAGGAAATCCGAGCATCATCTTCGCGGCAGTCGCCGCGCTTGGTGACGAAGTTGTAGATTCCGCCCTTGCCATTCTCGTCCCCCGGGTACCAGTTCTGGACCGTCGAATACTTGATCTTGGCTTTCTTGCGCGCGACCAGTTCGACAACCGCAGCATGGAGCTGATTCTCATCACGCATCGGTGCCGTGCAGCCTTCCAGATAGCTGACTTCCGAGCCGGGCTCGGCGATGATCAGGGTTCGCTCGAACTGCCCGGTATCGCGGGCGTTGATACGAAAATAAGTCGACAACTCCATCGGGCAACGCGTGCCCTCGGGGATGTAGACAAAGGAGCCGTCCGTGAACACCGCCGAGTTCAGGGCGGCGAAGTAGTTGTCGCGATAAGGGACGACGGAACCGAGATACTCCTGTACCAGCTCAGGGTGGTCCTGAACCGCCTCGGAGAAGCTGCAGAAGATCACGCCGGCTTCCTTCAATTCCTTCTGGAAGGTCGTTCCGACCGACACCGAATCGAACACGGCATCGACCGCCACACCGGCCAGGCGAGCGCGCTCGTGAAGGGGTACGCCAAGCTTGTCGAAGGTCTCGAGAAGCTTGGGATCGACCTCGTCGAGACTCTTCGGCCGGTTTTCCTGCTTCGGTGCCGAGTAATAGTGGATCTTCTGAAGATCGATCGGCGGGATCTTCAGATGCGCCCAGTCAGGCTCGCGCATGGTCTGCCAGTGATGAAAGGCTCTGAGCCGCCATTCCAGCATCCAGGTCGGCTCGTTCTTCTTGGCCGAAATCATGGCGATGATTTCTTCGTTCAGCCCGGCCGGCACCCGATCGGCATCGATGTCGGTGTAGAACCCGGCCTTGTAGCGCTGGGCGATGACGTTTTCGACGTGTTCGACGGTCTGATTCATGCGGTTCTCGTTTCGTGTTGGGTTGGGGCGGCGGTACGCGCGCCATCCACGGTGCGAATCGCGATCCGGCCGGACTCGCTCCCGGCCAGATCGGCCAGACTCAGATTCTCGAGCGCCTCTTCGACGGCGTGTCCGATCTGACGCCAGTGTCCGCGCAGATGGCAGTTGGACTCATGGGAACAGAGGCCGGGCTCCAGCGCACATTCAGTCAGGGCGATCGGACCTTCCATGGCCCGAACGATGGCTGCCACCGAAATCCCGGAAGGCGCTTGCGCCAGGCGATACCCGCCGTTGACGCCGCGCAGTGAGCTCACCACACCGGCCTTGGCCAGGGTCTTGAGCACCTTCGACACCGTCGGCACTTCCAGACCCGTCGCTTCTGCGAGCAGGCTCGCCGAGACACATTCCTCGGGACGACCAGCCAGTTCAGCCAGCAGCACGGTGGCGTAATCGGTCAGTTTGCTGATTCGGAGCATGACAGGGTGCTTGCACAGACATTAATTTGTAGCTCTCTATTATCTGCGAGCGCCCGTGAGGAAAACAAGACCAAATTGGTATGAATTACCGAGAAAGAAAATCGTCCGGTAGAGTCTCCGGCCCGGGAATCGGGCCGGAGCATCCAGTTCAGTGGTCCCTCGAGACCCTGGGACCTAGTCGAAAGAGCAGGTCACTTCCTGGGTCAGACGTCCGAGATCCCAGGTGAATTCGGTCGAGTCGTTGAGAGAGATCGCCGCGATGGCGGTATGACAGTCGACGAATTCGAGGGCGACCGTACCCACGGACTCGCCGGTGGCCGGTGTATCGCCGGCAAATTCGGCGCCGGTGAATGAGAAAACGTCAGCCACTGAGCTCCGACCATCGAAGGAACCGTCGAAAGTGAACCAGATCGGGGTGCCCGATCCGGCCGGATCATAGGTGTAGATCGTCCCGACAATCCGATTCTGGGCCGGGATGGGCTGGACGATGTAGCCTTCGTTCTGGGTGTTCAGGCTCTGCCACCAACCGGCCACCGTGAAATCGACCGGTGTCCGTGTCTCGATCACCCCAACCGGCAGGGCAAGAATGCCGAGTGGCTGATTGCTGCCATCGCCGATCGCGATCACGGTGACATTGAGGCCAGCCGGAAGATTGACCGGAAGGGGGTCTATCAGGTTGGTGTTGCCGTCATTCGAGGCGACTTTGAGATCGTATTCCGCCGCCGGAATGGGGAAGAACCCGCTATCGACCAGGTAGGGAACGCCGGTCAGATTGTTGATCACGGTGCCCCCCGCCGTACGGATCGAGACCTCGGTGTCGGCAAGCTCGGAGGCAAACGGTGCGGCATGCACGACACGAATATTCAGATTGCCCTCGCCGGGAGCTGGTGCGTCATCGACCAGGGGCAGCAGCGCCAGGTCCTGATTGATGCCATCACCGACCGCCAGCACCGTGTAGTCGACGCCATCGGTCAGATCAACTGTCGCCTCAATGGCGGGCTCCGATGCGCCAGTGGGTGTGACTGCAAGGTCGTAGGTCCCTGCAGGCAGTTCGAGATAGTCGGTGAAATCGGTAAACCGGAAATCCTCGACGACTGCAGCACCATTGGCCGATACCGTGACGGAGGTGTTCTCGATCTCGTCGGCAAACGGTGCGGCATGGACGATCTGGACCCGCGACTGGGCCAATGCGTTGAAGCTGACAAGCGCCAGCGCTGCTGCCGCAACCAGAGGGATTGAAAAGCGGAATGATGCCATTGGGAAACTCCTGTGCCTGATAAGGGCTGTGAAGGGGAGGGTGGAGCATCCCAGACCTCGCGTTAAGCCCGGATCATCGCGAAGTGATTGATTTGTCAGCATCTTGTGACCAGATTGTGAAAGCCTGTTACAGTGCGCCGATCGCCACATCAGAGAACGAAGTCCGTGCAAACCAGTCTGGACGCCCGCCGCGACGAGGGCCTGAAATGGACCGAAGGAATCACCGGTCGGGCCGCGACAGAAGTCGAAGCGATTTCATCCGACGCCTCCTTCAGGCGGTATTTCAGACTCAAGGACGGCCAGCAGAGTCTGGTCCTGATGGATGCGCCACCCGACCGGGAACCGGTCGCGTCCTTCATCGATGTGGCAAAGCGGCTCAGACCCTGGGTACGCGTCCCGGAGATCCTGGCTCGAGACATCGACCACGGTTATCTGCTGCTCAGCGACTTCGGATCGACGCCTTACCATCAGGCGCTCGATCAGGATTCGGCGCCCTCTCTGTTCGATGCCGCACTCGACAGCCTGCTGGCGATGCAGTCACAGGCCAATTCCGAGGGTTTGCCGGGCTACGAACCTGCCCTTCTGATGCGCGAGCTCGACCTGTTCATCGACTGGTTCGTGCGCAAGCACTGGCAGGTCGAACCCAGCGACGAGGATCTGGACGAATGGGACCATCTCAGCGCCCTGTTGATCCGTTGGGCCGTGGACCAGCCCCAGGTGTTCTGCCATCGCGACTTCATGCCGCGAAACCTGATGGTGATCGATGGCGGACCCGGAATTCTGGATTTTCAGGATGCGGTGATCGGACCGATCAGCTACGACCCGGTCTGCCTGTTCCGCGACGCCTTTCTGAGCTGGCCGGAACCCCGGGTCGACGCGTGGCTCGAGACCTATCGCCAGAGGGCGGGCGCCGCCGGATTTGCCGTACCGGCCGATCCCGACCTGTGGCGTCGAACCTGTGATTTCATCGGCGTGCAGCGACACCTCAAGGTGATCGGCATCTTTGCCCGGATTCGCTACCGCGACGGCAAACCACACTACCTCGAGGACCATCCACGATTCTTCGGCTACCTCGACCACGCCATCAAGCGCAATCCCGAACTGGCCGGCCTGGATGCCCTGATCAAGCGCTGGTCGGGGCGTCGCCCGGATCGCTGAGATGAAGGCGATGATTCTGGCCGCAGGCCGCGGCGAACGCCTGCGTCCTCTGACCGATCGAACCCCCAAACCCCTGATCGAGGTCGGCCAGCGATCCCTGATCGAGCATCATCTGATCGCCCTGGCCGCGGCCGGAATCCGGGACATCATCGTCAACCTGGCCTGGCTGGGTGAGATGATCGAGCAGCGCCTCGGCGACGGGCAGGACTTTGGCGTCCGGATCCGCTACTCGCGCGAACCGCAGGGTGCCCTGGAGACCGCGGGCGGAATCCGAAACGCCCTGGCGATGATCGGTGATACACCTTTTCTTGTTGTCAGCTCGGACGTCCTGACGGATTTTCCATTCGGAGCCCTCGTCGACCTGGATCCACCCGAATTCGGCCATCTGGTGCTGGTCGACAACCCGCCGCATCATCCGCACGGCGATTTCGGTCTGGTCGATGGCCGCGTGACACGCAGTTCACCGCGCTGGACCTACAGCGGCATCGGCCTGTTTCGCCCGCAGCCATTCGTAGCGCTGCCGCCCGGCCGCTGTGCACTGCGCCCGCTGTTCGAAGCGGCCATCGACGCGGGACAGCTCAGCGCCGAGCACCACGCCGGACAATGGCTGGACGTCGGCACCCCTGAGCGCCTGAGCGCGGCGCGACGGCTTTCTGAACAAGAGCCGGGCCGGACCGGACCGACATCCCCGCCTGATCCGTGAGCCGCCGCGATCATGGCCTATGGCACAAGCATTCAGGCGTCGAACAAGACTAAACTGGGGCCTGAAAGAGATCTTTTGAATATCGTGATTCACGATGATCATTCGAATGCGCAGGCTTGACAGGTGTGCTACTGTTGTATAACACTAAGTGACAAGCATGTACCCACCCGATACGGGAGTAATGATGATGACGACCCGACAGCTTCTTCTGGCCGCCCTGGCCGTCCTCGTGCTGAGCGCGTGTGGCGGCAATGAAGGCGACAATGACGCCGACAGCGGCAGCGCCGCAGTGCCCCTGACTGCCGCAGACGGCGGCAATCCCCTGTTCGAGCGAATCGATGCCGATACCGTCATGCTCGGCGCCAACCTGGCCCCCGCCCCCGAGGCGGTCATCGACCAGATCTGGCAATCCCTGGAGGCGATGGACGAGTACAACGAGCAATCCTACGACGATATCTCCGAAGCGGTCGGGGACGATGCTCCCCTGCTGGCTGCCCTGTTGGAAGAACTCTCGAGCGTTGAGGACCGCGAATCACTCGAAGCGCTGGGCTTGCATTCGAACGGGTACTGGGCCGCGCACATGGTGTCGGTCTATCCGATGCTCCATGTTGAATTGAGCGACCCGGCTGCCTTCCAGGCCATGCTGGATCGAGTCGAAGCAGACAGTCAGACGGCCCTGCCCAGACGCAGCATCGCAGACCAGGAAATCATCTGGATCGAAGAGGGCGGATTCGGCGTGGCGCTGCATCACGACGATCGCTTTCTGACCCTGGCCCTGCTTCCCGATGACGAGGCGCTGCTGCGTCGCGTGGCCAATATCGAAGCACCGGGTCAAAGCTTCGATCCCGGCCAGCTGGCCAGCTTCAACCAGGCTCAGGGTTTCGTCCAGCACGGCAGCGGATTTCTTGATCTGCAGGGTCTCTTCAACCGCCTGATGGACACCGGCAACGATCAGGCAGCACCCGCCCGAGAAATGCTCGACATGGATGTCATGGCCGAGGATCCGGCCTGCCGGGAGGAAATGACTGCCCTGATGACGGTGTTTCCGCGGATCACCGCCGGACTGACGGCGCTCGATGGGACCGCCATCGACATGCAGATGGTGGTCGAGACCGAGGCCGGGATGGCGGGAAGGATGAGTGAGATCGCGCAGACGCCCGTCGGACTGACCCGTGGCCAGCCCCGGACCATCTCGGCGGGCATCGCCTTCGATCCGGTCGCCGCGCGCGATTTCGCCCGTGAGCTGGTCGGCGGCTGGGCGCAGTCACCGCCCAAGTGCGTGGCCTTCAGCGAAGTGGCGAACGACGCCAAGAACTGGCAGAACATGCTCAACCGGCCCATTCCTCCGGTGGTGACCAACATCCGCGGTTTCCGGGTCAATGTCGATCATCTGCTCATGGGCGAGTCCGGCCAGGTCGAGGACGCGGCGGGAACCGTGGCCCTGTTCGTGAAGAATCCGCAGATGCTGCTGGGCATGGCACAGATGTTTTCGCCCGAGCTGGCGGGCATGGGAATCGAACAGAACGGCGAACCCAAGCCGCTGCCGGCCGGATTGATCCCCAGCATGCCCGATCTCGGTGCCTTTGTTGCGCTGAGCGATGAGGCCATCGGTCTGTCGGTCGGCGAGGGACAGCAGGATACGCTAGCCGAGGCCCTCGTCAGCAATGAGCCCGACGGTGCGATCCTCGCCTATGCGATCAATTTCGAGGGTTACTCGCAGCTGATGAGTGTGATGATGTCGCAGCTCGGCGAGATGGAGGGGATGCCAACCGATGAGCTGCCACCACCCGACTTCATGGCGCCGTTGGCCGAGATCTACGAGACCTCCCGCTTCGCGATCAGGCTGACCGAGCAGGGCATCGTGATCGAATCAGAATTGACCATGAAACAGTGATCTGATCCATGTGTTCCATCCTCGGCTTGTTCGACGTCCCCGCCGGCCAGACCGGCCTGCGGGGACGAGTGCTGGAAGCTTCGCGACGACAGCGCCACCGCGGCCCGGACTGGTCCGGCATCTACGTTCACGACCGGGCCATCATCGCCCATGAACGGCTGGCCATCGTCGGTATCGAATCCGGTGCCCAACCGCTGGTCAGCGAAGACGGCAGCGTGGTTCTCGGCGTCAACGGTGAAATCTACAACCATCGAGAATTGCGCGCGCAATTTCCCGACTACCCTTTCCAGACCCGCTCGGACTGCGAGGTCATCATGGCCATGTACGAGCGCCACGGCAGCCGGTTTCTCGAGAAACTCAACGGCATCTATGCCTTCGTGCTGTGGGATGCCGAGCGTGAGCGCTACCTGATCGCCCGCGATCCCATCGGCGTGATGCCGCTCTACTACGGCCGCGATGACGCGGGCATGCTGTGGGTCGGCTCGGAGCTCAAGGCCATCGAACCACAGTGCGTGCAGGTTCAGGCCTTCCCGCCCGGACATCTCCTCGACAGCGAGGATGGCGAACTCCGCCGCTGGTACCTGCCGGACTGGCGCGACTTCGACAAGGCCGGTCGCGCGGCCGATCCGGGACGGCTGCGCGCCGCGCTCGAGGCGGCCATCCACCGCCAGTTGATGTGCGATGTGCCCTACGGCGTGCTGCTGTCCGGGGGACTGGACTCCTCGCTGGTTGCCGCCATTGCCAAGCGCTATGCCGACAAACGCATCGAGTCCGACGACCAGGAGGCCGCATGGTGGCCGCGTCTGCACTCCTTCGCCATCGGCCTGGAGGGCTCACCCGATCTGGCCGCGGCACGGGTGGCTGCAAAGGCCATCGGAACCCAGCACCACGAATTTCACTACACCATCGACGAAGGCCTCGATGCCCTCGATGATGTCATTCGACATATCGAAACCTTCGATGTGACGACCATACGAGCCTCGACGCCGATGTTTCTGCTGGCCCGCCGCATCAAGGCGATGGGCATCAAGATGGTGCTCTCGGGCGAGGGCGCCGACGAGATCTTCGGGGGCTATCTCTACTTTCACAAGGCGCCCGATGCCCGGGCGTTTCATGAAGAGACAGTTCGAAAGATCGACAAGCTGCATCTTTTCGACTGTCTGCGGGCCAACAAGTCGATGGCCGCGTGGGGCGTTGAGGCGCGTGTTCCGTTTCTGGATCTTGAGTTCATAGACCATGCCATGCACATGGACCCGGCCGCCAAGATGGCCGGCGGCGGCAAGCCCGAAAAAGGCATCCTGCGCGAAGCCGGACGCGGGCTGCTTCCGGATGAAATCCTGTGGCGCCAGAAGGAGCAGTTTTCCGACGGTGTCGGATACGGCTGGATCGATGCACTGAAAGACTTTGCCGAATCTCAGGTCCGTGACCGCGAGCTGGCAGAGGCTGGCCACCGCTTTCCGCTCAATCCGCCCGGCACCAAGGAAGCCTACGTCTACCGGCGCATCTTTCAGCGCCATTTCCCCTCGCCGGCCGCCGCGGCAACCGTTCCGTCCGGTCCCTCGATTGCCTGTTCCACGCCCGAGGCCCTGGCCTGGGACGAGAGCTTCGCGGGGCAAGCCGACCCCTCGGGCCGCGCGATGCGTGGGGTGCATACGCAGAGTTATGAATGAGGGCAATGGGAAGGGGGCTAAGGGGCTAAGGGAAAAGGAAAAGGGTTCAGCGGATCTGGTCGCGGATCAGCGGGATCGACAGGGTGCGGCGTTCGCTCAGGGCACGATGGGCCAGGATCTCGATCAGGCGGGCGATGGCCGCTGCGTTGCGCTCGGTCCGACTGAGCAGGTAATCCGCCGCGCCGCGACCGAGCACCACTTCGTATTCCCTGGCCAGCTGTTCGATCAATCGCCTCAATTGCGCATCATCAAGGGGCTTCAGCGTCAGGCGAGTGGCCTGACCGAGTCGTGACCGCAGATCCGGCAGTTCGAAGCGATCGCGTCCTGCACCCGACATCAGCACACCGGTCTTTTCCAGCCGCCAGCGGTTCAAGGCATTGAACAGCGCCATCTCCTGATCATCCTTGCCGGCCAGTGCATCGACATCGTCCAGAATGATCCAGTCACCTGATGCATGGTTGAGCAGTTCACGCTGAGTGGCGATCTCCAGGGCAATGAAGGTCACCGACTGCGCGGAACGATGTGCTTGCTCCACAACCGCATGGAGAAGGTGGCTGCGACCGCTGCCCGATGGCCCGGCCAGGAAATACCAGGCCGCGTCCTCGAGGCCTCGCTGCAGGGTATCGACCAGGGCCGAATTGGGACCGGGCAGAAAATTCGAGAACGTCGGATGGCGCGGACCCTTGAGCGCCAGCAGGCCCTGCTCCTTCACGGTTCGTCAGGTGGCTCCGGCTGCCGCTGCCGACTGATCCGGGCAGCACGCAGACTCCAGAGCCAGACGTACTGGACCAGCGTGGCGATTGCCATGAAGGCCACCATCCACTCCAGCCCGATCTGCGCCTCCGGCGGAAGCGGAAATCCGGCCAGACGAATCAACACGAACCACATCAGAAAGACCTGACAGAAGGTGTTGAACTTCGACAGCTGGGTCGGCTCGGCCTCGAGCGTCTCGAAGTAGCGGTGGTAGACCCAACCGCCGATCACGATCACCAGGTCGCGCCCGACCACGAGCATGAACAGCCACCAGGACAGATAACCCAGCCAGGCCAGGGTGAGGTAGCTGGCCAGCATCAACAGCTTGTCGGCGGCCGGGTCGGCCAGGCTGCCGAAGCGTGACTGCCAGCCGAAACGCCGGGCCAGCCAGCCATCGATCAGGTCGGACACCCCCGCAACCACCGCGACGGCCAGGGCCCAGCCGTATTGACCGGAGATCAACAGAATGACCAGCGGCGGAATCGCCAGAATGCGACCGATGGTCAGGACATTGGGCAACCAGGCGAGCTTCACCGGGCGAACGTCAGCGAGAGACGGCCGTCAGGCAGCGTCTGCTGGACTTCGAGCAGGCCACCCAATGTCAGCGCATCAACGAGCCCACCCGAGCTCAGGATCAGTTCGAAGTCGATCGATCGTTCGCGCGCGGCCAGCACGCGAACCGATTCGACCATGCTCAATTCCTCAAGATATCTGAGGACCTCGGCGTACTGGACCTCATCATCGATTGGCGCCACGACGATCCCTTGACGGCGGGAGCCCAGCGAATCCGGCCTCACGGCATAGCGGCTCGCGAGACTGGCAAGGAGGGCCTCCATGCCGCTGGTAACCAGGGATGCCATTGAGTCCGCGCGCTGATTGATGCTGCGATCGAGACCATCGATTCGCCAGAACCAGCTGGCGGACCAGAGATCGGGCTGGATCCGGCGCAGATCGAGCATCACGGGAACGTCGGCCTGATAACGCTGGAGGGCGGAATCACTCACGCTCAGAAAGCCGCCACGAATATCGGTCGGGTTGACATCGCCCAGATCCAGCGCATCACCCAATGGGCGCAGGACATCGAGACCGAGCCGCCGCGCCTGTTCGGCAAGCAACGCATCGAGTACCGCATTTTCTGCCAGGCGCACACCCTGTTCGTCCTCGATCGCAATCCAGAGCAGCAGGTCGGGACGTTCGCGCCCGAGACGCGGCAGGGCGGCCTCGGCAAGGCGCTGGTCGAGCGCGCTGGAATTGAACTCTACCTGGAGCCGGATCGCCGAACCGATCTCGCCATTCTCGTCGACAAGCGGCACCTGAACACGCTGCTGGCTCTGGACCAGGGAACGGGCCTGGCTCAATCCCAGCCCGAGCTGCACGCGGATGGAGTTGTCGACACGGCCAGTCAGCCGAACGATCACTTCATCGAGCGCCTGCAGAAGCGCCGCATCCAGATCGGGTGTTTCGGGATCCAGGGGCCCCTGCCCCACATACAAGTCATCGTTTGCCGGCAGCGGTGAGGCCAACAGCACCAGGAGCAGGCACAATCCCGCAAGGCAGACACGAAGTGGGCGAATCATCGCCAGAACGATACCACTTCTTTTCTGACTTGTGCGAATCGGTCACAATAGGCGGTTGGTCCCTTTATCGCAGGCCTAGAAATGAGCAACAAGCCGCCCAGCACACCATTGAGTTATCGAGATGCCGGGGTCGATATCGATGCCGGCAATGCGCTGGTCGAGCGTATCAAGCCACTGGTGGCAGCTACCCGCCGCCCGGAAGTCCTGGCCGGCCTGGGTGGCTTCGGCGGCCTGTTTCAGCTTGGTGACCGTTTCCGGGATCCTGTACTGGTCTCGGGTACCGACGGCGTCGGAACCAAACTGCTGGTGGCCCGAGCGCTGAACCGACACGATACGGTAGGCATCGATCTGGTCGCCATGTGCGTCAACGATATTCTGGTCTGTGGTGCCGAGCCGCTGTTCTTCCTCGACTACTTCGCCTGCGGCAAGCTCGACGTCGACGCCGCAGTGGATGTCGTCTCGGGGATCGCCGAGGGCTGCCGCCAGGCCGGCTGTGCCCTGATCGGCGGCGAGACCGCCGAAATGCCGGGCATGTATGCGCCCGGGGATTATGATCTGGCCGGCTTCACTGTTGGTGCCGTCGAGCGCGAGGGGCTGATCGACGGCAGCGCCATCAGCGCTGGCGATGTGGTGCTGGGCCTGGCCTCTTCCGGCCCGCACAGCAACGGCTATTCCCTGATCAGGCGAGTCATCGAACACGCCGGTGCGACCTTGAACCAGACCCTCGGTGAGGGCAGCCTCGGTGACGCCGTCATCGCCCCGACCCGAATCTATGTCGCCGCCGTTCAGCGCGTCCTGAGCGCTGCCCGCATTCACGGCATGGCGCACATCACTGGCGGCGGCCTGACCGAAAACATCCTGCGCGTGGTGCCCGACGGCCTGGGCCTGGAAATAGATTCCGGACAGTGGCCCTGCCCGGCGATCTTCGACTGGCTGGCCAAAGCAGGCAATATCGGACAGGCAGAAATGCGGCGGACCTTCAACATGGGTATCGGCTTTGTCCTGATCTGCGACCCTGCGCAGGTCGATGCCGTCCGGGCTGGCGCGGATGAGCCGGTCCATGAGATCGGGCGCGTGATCCCCCATGCCAAAGGTGACTCGCGAATTCGCTTCGTCCCATGAGCCGGCCCGGCGGGCTGGTGGTCCTGATTTCAGGCCGTGGCAGCAATCTGGCCGCGCTTGCAGGGGCAGCACAAGCCGGTGCGCTGCCGGAACCGGTCACCGCAGCGATCAGCGACCAGCCGGGTGCCGCAGGCCTGGCCCGCGCGGCGGAGTTCGGAATCGATCGGGTCTGCGTGGACCGGCGTCGTCATCCGAATCGGGCCGCGTTCGAAGCCAGCCTGGAGGCTGCAATCGAGGGCTACAACCCCCGCTACATCGTGCTGGCCGGCTTCATGCGCGTTCTCAGCGCGGGCTTCGTCGAGCGCCGTCCCGGTCGCATGGTCAACATCCACCCGTCCCTGCTGCCCAGGCACCGCGGTCTGGACACCCACCGCAAAGCGCTCGCTGCCGGTGATCGGGAACATGGCGCCAGCGTCCATTTCGTGACCCCCGCGCTGGACGGCGGTCCGGTCATCAGCCAGGTCCGCATCGAGGTCAACGAGAATGATTCAGCCGAAGACCTGGCGCGTCGACTACTCCCCCTGGAACATCGCCTGCTGGTCGGGACGATGGCACTCCTGCTCACCGAGACGGTCGAAGTCCGAGATGAAACAATCCATATCAACGATCAAGCGCTCGAGTCTCCTATGGTTCTCGATCGCGACCTGGCTGATCCCATGCCTGGTCATGCCGGCACTCGCGCAGATCGACAGCGCTGAAGGCTTTCCGATTCCGCCGCACCGCAGCGTTTACGAGGTCCTGCGCAACGGCAGCAAGATCGGCGAGGTGCACACCGAACTCACCATCGACGAGCGCGGCGTCTGGTTCTTCGACACGGACACGGTGGCCACCTCCACCCTGGCCAGAATGCTGCGCCTCTCGGCCGAGGAGTCGGCCCATTTCATGTGGCAGGGAGACGGAATTCTGCCGCTGACCTACCGTAACGTCTCGCGCGAGACGCTGCGAACCCGATACTGGCAGCATCAGTTCGACTGGACCGCCGGCCTGAGCCGTGCCCAGACCCACGAGGACCGTTTGGAAATCGAGCTCGAACCCGATCTGCTCGACCCGCTGACGCTGCGGCTTCAGACCGCAGCGCTTCTCGCTCAGAACCCGGTCAGCGAGGACCAGGTACTGCGGTTCCGCGTCATCGAGCGCGACCGGATCGAAGACCAACGCATGGAGTTCCAGGGGATGGAACGTATCCAGGCCGAACTCGGCTGCTTCGATACCCAAAGCTGGTTCCGGTTCCGCCGCGAGGGGTCGAGCCGGAACTATCGGATGTGGGTCGCCGAGTCACTGCATTGGATGCCACTGCGAATTGATCTGGGTGACGAGGATCACTCGATCAGTCTGCGCCTGGTTGAAACCGACCTCCTCGATGCGGTGCCGGTCTGCCAATAAGGCTGGGGCCGGGACGGCGTCTTGGCTATACTGCAATTTCGGATTCAGGAGGCCACATCATGCGTCTGATCATCATTCTGTTCGCCCTGCTGAGCACCGTCGGCTGTGCGGTCAATCCCGTCACCGGAAAGAACGAGCTCAGCATCTACGATCCTTCCTGGGATCTTCAGACCGGCGAGCAGTACTACGCCCCTCTGAGGCAGCAGCAGGGCGGTGATTTCGTTCTGCAGCCCGAGTTGGTCGAATATGTGCGTGAAGTCGGGCAACGGGTCGCGGCGGTCTCCGATGTCGATCTACCCTATGAGTTCAACGTGCTCAACAGCTCGATCCCGAACGCATGGGCACTGCCTGGCGGGAAGATCTCGATCAACCGCGGGCTGCTGACCGAAATGAATTCAGAAGCCGAACTGGCCGCCGTTCTGGGTCACGAAGTCGTCCACGCGGCCGCCCGCCACGGCGCCTCTCAGCAATCCCGCGCGGCGCTCATTCAGGGCGCAGTGGTGCTGGGTGGCGTCGCCGTCGGCGTCGCCACGGAGAATGAGGAATACGCTGCCGTCGCCTTGATGGGCGGCATGCTGGGCGCTCAGTTGATCACTCAACGCTATTCACGCGACGCCGAGCGGCAGTCGGATTTCTACGGCACGAAATACATGCACGAGGCGGGCTACAACCCGGAGGGCGCGGTGGATCTTCAGGAGGCGTTCGTTCGCTTGTCCGAGGGCCGCAGCGCGGGTGCCTTCGATACCCTGTTCGCCTCTCACCCTCCTTCCCAGGAACGGGTCGAGAACAACCGCCAGCGTGCCGACGAACTCGGGCGCACCGGCATCATGGGCGAGGAGCGCTACCAGCGCATGACGGCCCGATTGCGCGAGCTGGAGCCGGCCTATGAAGCCCACGACAAGGGCCGCAAGGCCATGGGCGAAGGAAATTATGATGCCGCCCTGGCCAAGGCAGAGGAGGCGCTTGCCATGGAAGACAGGGAGGCGCTTTTCCATTCGCTCAAGGGCGATGCCATGGCCAGCGCCGAGCGCTACCGCGAAGCCGAGCGTTCCTATGACCGCGCCGTCGCACTGCACGATGGCTGGTACTACCATCAGCTTCGGCGCGGGATGGTGCGTACCGAGCTCGATAATCACGATGGTGCCCGCCAGGACCTCGAGGCGAGCCTGGCCTTGCTGCCGACAGCCCAGGGACACTACTACCTCGGCGCGGTGGAGCGAGCCGAGGGCAATCGGCAGAAAGCCATCGAACAGTTCAGGATCGCTGCGCAGGCGCAGGGCGACATCGGTCAGCGAGCACGTCAGGCCCTCAATGACATGGGCGTTTCTCCTTAACACCATGGCAGAAGGACGCCTGTCGCGATGATCACAATCCGGGTGGCCGCGGCCGAGGGACAGGACAGCCCACCCCGGTCTGTCGCTGAGGCTTCGAGAAGCCGTCGTCATTCGGGCTTTCTGAAAGAAAAAGCAGCGAATCCGGGTCATGTTCAATAGGAAAGACCGCAAGGGCCGTTTTGACGCGCTGGCCCGGCTCTATGCAGACGATCTCTTTCGTTTCGGCGTCTGGCTGTGTCGTGACCCAACGCTCGCTGACGATCTGGTCCAGGAAACCTTCATTCGAGCATGGAAGGGGTTGGATTCGCTGAAGGATCCAAGCAAGGCCAAGAGCTGGCTGATCACGATTCTAAGGCGTGAGTACGCGCGAACTTTCGAGCGCAAAGTGCCCCCGCTGGTCAGCCTCGACGATGTGATCGGGCTGGAACAGGACGACGAAACGCCCGACGAGCGTCTGGAGAAAGCACGTTTTCGCGACCAGATCATGCGGCTTGAACCAAAATATCGTGAGCCGCTGGTGCTTCAGGTCCTGATGGGCATGGCCATCAGCGAAATCGCCGAAGCCCTGGAGCTGACCGAGAGCGCGGTCATGACACGAGTGTTTCGCGCGCGCGCCCAGCTCAAGGAACGAGCCGACAACGAAGACAGGCAACAAGAGATGGACAGCCATGGACAGCACGAGTCTTAGACAGCACCTGATGACCGACCCTGACCCGGAGAATCCGGAGGTGGTCGAAGCGGCCCGGTCCAGCCAGGAATGCGCCGAGGTGTTGCAAGAAAGCCAGCGCTTCGAGAAGGAGCTCGCCAGTGCGCTCGACATCCCGCCCCGTCCGGGCCTCGCCGCGGACATCATCGCCCGCCGAAACACCATGCATCAGGGTCCGGGACTGTCCTGGGTTCTCGCCACTGCCGCCGCGGTCGTGTTGGCCGTCGGCGTGGTCACTGTGCAGTTTCTGCCCGATTCAGAACCGCAATATCTGGGCTCCGAGGAGGTCTGGCGTCATCTGGCCAATCACTGGGAGCACGACGGCGCCGATGTTCTGGCCGCCAGTCAGACCATGCATAGCCAGCCTGACGACATCGAGACCCTGCTCATCGGGCTGGGGATCGATGTCGATCCTGCACTCAGCGCTCAAGTCACGCTGGGCAAGATCTGCCCGACGCCTGACGGCGATGGGGCGCACCTGGTGCTCGATACGGCAGAAGGACCCATCACCCTGATCGTCATGCCCGGAACACGGGTTCCCGAAACGCCGACCGCCCAGCGGCTGCACGATGGGCAGGAGGCCTGGCTGGTCGGGCTGGAACGCGGCAGTGTCGCGGTCATCGCGGATCCGGAACTGGGAGCCTATGACATTGCTCGCCAGATCCGCCAGCAGATCAGCATCGATGATTCATTGCTGCTGTAAGGATCTGCGCCATACTGCGGCATGCCAGAACGGCTGACCGATCATGCGCTGCCCTGGCTGGATTCGGATTAAAGTGTGTCTGATCTGCATCTTCTGGATACCCGGGACTCTCATTTTGGCCAGCGAACTCTCCCTTCCGTTCAGCCCCCTGTCCTACAACGACCGGCTCGAGACCAGGACGCTCGATGACATCACTCTGGTGGTCGTCCATGCTACCGAGCTGCCCGACCTGGCCACCGCGAGGGAATACGGCGAGCGGATTCACTACCCCGAATCCGGCACCGGCAACAGTGGCCATTTCTATATTGATCGGGACGGCGCGATCGAGCAGTGGGTTGGCCTGGACCGCACTGCCCATCACGTCGCGGGCCATAACCGGTATTCGATCGGCATCGAACTGGTCAACCTCGGCCGTTTTCCGAACTGGCTCGACAGCAGGCACCAGCACTGGCAGGAGCCGATCAGCCGGGCCCAGATCCAGTCCCTGATCCAGCTACTGCAGTTTCTGCACAGCGAACTACCCGGACTGGACACCATTGCAGGACACGATCAGCTCGACCGGCGGCTTGTCGAGGCCAGCGACGATCCGCGGCTGGAAGTCCGGCGCAAGCTCGACCCTGGACCGGATTTCCCGTGGTCGGAGGTGCTGGACTCGATCGAGCTCGAACGCCACCCCTGAAGCGAGTCGCCGTCTGCAAGGCCATGACTGCCCCGTCAGTAAGCCTTGGAGATTGTCTTCAGGCCCGCTTTCCGCCCGCCAGTGCCGCCTTGACGATTTCCTCGACATCAGGGCTCAGGCCCCTCTTCGAGGCAATTGACTCCAGTTCCTGCTGCATGGCAGCGGCGCGCTGTGGGTCATAGGCATGCCAGCGATTGAAAACGGTCGCGATGCGCGCAGCAACCTGCGGATTGAGGTCGTCGAGCTCGCGGATGACCTGACCCAGCAGCGCATAGCCCGCCCCGTCCTCGGCATGGAAGCCGATCGGGTTGTGGAGACCGAAGGTTCCGAGCAGAGCACGCACCTTGTTCGGGTTCTTCAGGCTGAACGAGGGATGCTGCATGAGCTCACGGATGACATCGACAGCCTCGACCTCGGCGACACCCGCCTGCACGGCAAACCACTTGTCCATCACCAGAGGATTGTCGCGATAGCGTTTCTCGAAGCTCGCCAGAGCCCGGTTTCGCTCGCGGTCACCACCGCGCATCAGACTCCTGAGCGCTCCCATCCGATCGGTCATGTTGTCAGCGCGCGCGTACTGATCTCGTGCCAGGGCGAGTCGCTCGGGGCGCCCGTCCGCGCTCAGCAGCCGCAGCAGCGTATTCTTCAACGCCCGTCCGGCGACAGCACCTGGTTCATCGGTCCAGGGACCATGGCTTCGGCACTGCTCGTAGCGCGCGACCATCGCCAAGCCCAGATCCGCACTCAGACGGGCCTGCAAGGCCCGCCGGGCCCGGTGGATGGCGACGACATCGACCTGATCGCGGCGCTGTGCCAGCTCCGATTCACTGGGAATCTGCAGCAACATCGCGGCGAGTGCGGGATCGACCGTGTCATCATCCAGCACAACGCGCCAGGCCGAAACCACGAATTCGCTGTGATCGGTGAGCTGTCCTTCGTTCTCGATCGCCTGATCCAGGGCGCGATCGGCCAGACGTCGCATCGCCTGCCAGCGGCTGTAGGCATCGCAGTCGTAGCCGGCCAGCCGCGCCAGATCCTTATCGGTCCAGTCATAATCAAGATGAATGGGCGCCGAATAGTCCCGCAGAAGTGAAGGCAATGCGCCCTCAGGCAGGTCACGAAAGCGGAATTCGGAATCCACGTTGGTGAGAATCAGCAGGCGGGTCTCGTCACCCGGCCCCTCTTCACCGACGCGGGCGACGGGCAGCGAGCGATTCCTGTCATCAAGAAAACCGATCCTGATCGGAATCATCAGCGGCCCGCGCTGTTCATTGTCCGGATGGCCCGGCAGCGACTGGCGGAAGCGCAGCACGGTCTCGGAACGGTCTCGATCGAAATCCAGCCGTGCCTGGACGCGCGGCGTGCCCACCTGGGCGTACCAGCGGGCAAACTGGGTCAGGTCGCGGCCATTGGCATCGGCCATTGCGGCCAGAAAATCGTCACAGGTCACGGCCTGGCCGTCATGGCGCTCGAAATACAGATCCATACCGCGCCGGAAGCCGTCGCGACCCAGCAGGGTCTGGTACATCCGCACGACCTCCGCACCCTTCTCATAGACCGTGGCGGTATAGAAATTGTTGATCTCGATGTAGCGTTCCGGGCGGACCGAATGGGCCATCGGCCCGGCATCCTCGGGGAACTGGCGGGCCTGGAGTGCTGCCACATCACCGATCCGCTTGACCGGCCGCGATCGAAGATCGGCGGTGAACTCCTGATCCCGGAAAACGGTCAGGCCCTCTTTCAGGGTCAACTGGAACCAGTCCCGACAGGTGACTCGATTGCCTGTCCAGTTGTGAAAGTACTCGTGGCCGATCACCGCCTCGACGGCTTCATAATCGTCATCGGTGGCCGTATCGGGATCGGCCAGAACGTATTTGGCGTTGAAGATATTGAGGCTCTTGTTTTCCATCGCGCCCATATTGAAATCATGGGTTGCAATGATGTGGTAGACATCAAGATCGTATTCCAGCCCCCAGCGCTCTTCATCCCAGCGCATGGCGCGTTTGAGACTGTCCATCGCATAATCCAGGCGGTGCAGATTCTCCGGCTCGGAATACACCTTGAGGGCCACCTCGCGCCCGCTGGCGGTCTCAAAGTGGTCCTCCACAACCGCCAGATCGGTTGCAACCAGGGCAAACAGATAGCTCGGCTTCGGAAATGGATCGTCCCAGATGGCAAAGTGCCGGCCTGCATCGAGTTCGCCCGAATCGACCAGATTTCCGTTCGACAGCAAGACCGGATAGCGGCTCTGATCGGCCTCCAGACGGACCCGATAGGTCGCCATGACATCAGGTCGGTCGGGAAACCAGGTGATCTTCCTGAAACCCTCGGCCTCGCACTGAGTGAGAAGCGAACTGCCGGCCGCGTACAGACCCTCCAGGGCCGTGTTCTTTTCCGGCTCGATCTCGACTTCCGTGGTGACGCAGGCCCGATCGGCCAGCCCACCCAGCACCAGACTCTCTCCGTCCAGGGTCTTCTGGCGCGCGGCAACCTCCTTGCCGTCTACCGCCAGACGACGCGTTCGCAGGCCCACGCCGTTGAGCCGCAGCGGTTCACGCGCCGGCGCATCGAGATTCCTGCGAACGTGCAGCTCGGCCCGGACGAGGGTCCGATCGGCGTCAAGGTTCAGATCCAGATCGATATGATCCACCCACCATGCAGGGGCCCGATAGTCGCCGCGCAGAATGGGTCTTCGCCCCTGGTCGGATCGTGCTGCCATGAATTCTCCTTGCAAGTTTTCCTTGAGCAAATGACCGTAGAAGGTCAGAATGCGATGTTGAACCGGGCTGACCGGACGACCGCAACGCGCCATTATAGGAGCTTGATCGTGAGTCAACTTGAGCCTGAGGATCTTGTTGCGGCCCGCGCAAGAATCGCCGGGCGGATCATCGAGACCCCCGTCATGCGCTCGGACGCGCTTGACGATCAGCTTGGCTGCGAGATCTTGTTCAAGTGCGAGCAGCTACAGGTGACCGGTTCGTTCAAGTTCCGCGGCGCCAGCCACGCTGTCAGCCTGGTCGATGACAGCTGCCAGGGCGTGGCAACGCACTCCTCCGGCAATCACGGTGCGGCTTTGGCCAGAGCCGCTCATGAGCGTGGCCTCACGGCCCATGTCGTGATGCCGGACAACGCCGTTCGGTTCAAGGTCGACGCCGTTCGCCGCAACGGCGGCAAGGTCCACTTCTGCGCACCGACTCAGCAGGCCCGCGAGGCCGGTCTGAGAGACTGGGTGGAACAGGGCTTCGAAGCGATCCCGCCCTATGACGACGACCGCATCATTGCCGGGCAGGGCAGCTGTGCAATGGAACTGATCGAGCAGGTCCCCGACCTTGATGTCGTCATCGCACCGGTCGGCGGCGGCGGTCTGCTGGCAGGCACCGCTCTGGCCGCTGCGCGCGCACAGCGCGGGATCCGGGTGTTCGGGGCCGAACCGACCGGCGCCGACGATACGGCCCGATCCCTGGCCTCCGGTCACCGCGTCACCGAACACCGGCCCAGGACTATTGCGGACGGCCTGCGTGCCCTAGTCGGCGAGCGCAATCTGGCCCTGATGCAACGCTATGGCGTTGAGGTCATCACGGTCGAAGAGGATCGGATTCTCGATGCCATGGGCCGGATCTGGAGCGATCTGAAACAGGTGGTCGAGCCCTCCGGAGCGGTTGCCCTGGCAGCCCTGATCCGAGCCGTCGAAGCCCAGCCGGCAGACTGGGCGGGCCGACGCGTTGGCGTGATTCTCTCCGGAGGCAATCTCGAAATCGAACCGCTCATCGACACCTGTCGCGCTTCCGCATCAGGCCAATGAAGCTCTGGATACTCCGCCACGCTCGGGCCGAAGCCGACAGCCACAGCGGCCGTGACCGTGACCGCCCGTTGAGCCCTCGCGGCAGAGCGGCCTGCCAGGCGCTCAATACCTGGCTGAGTCACAGCGATCACGAATTCCCTGAGCAGGTCCGTGTCTCGCCATCCCTGCGCACCCGCCAGACAGCACAGCTGACGCTGGCCGATCTGCCGGTTCAGTGGATCATCGACCAGAGTCTCTGGGTGGCATCGACTGCGGATCTGCTTGATCAGATCGAGCAGGCCCGGGGAGACGAAGCGCTCTGGCTGATCGGGCACAATCCCGGTCTGGAGGAACTGATCTATCGCCTGGGCTGTGAACTCCCGGTTCCCGGCCTCAAGCCGGGCACGCTGGTGATCCTGGATCTGCCCGGCGAGGGGTCTGCTCAGTTGGTCGAGGTGGTCCCCCCCAGAGAGTCCACATAGGCCCTGGCCAGGGCTTCGATTCCGGTCTGGTCTTCGCCGTTGAAGCGATCGGTTTCGGGGCTGTCGATATCGAGGACACCGATGATCTGGTCATGCAGGATGAGCGGCACCACCAGCTCGGACCGCGATGCGGGGTCGCAGGCAATATGTCCCTCGAAGGCATGCACATCGGCCACCCGCTGCGTCGTGCGGGTCGCGGCCGCGGTACCGCAAACGCCCTGACCCATTTCGATCCGGACACAGGCCGGCTGTCCCTGAAACGGCCCGACGATCAGGGTATCGCCCTCGAGAAAGTAGAAGCCTGCCCAGTTGACGCGCTCGAGGCGGTTGAAGATCAGCGCACTGAGATTGGCGGCATTGGCGATCCGGTGGGCCTGGCCTGCCAAGAGGCCTTCGGCGTGCTGAACCAACTCACGATAGAACTCGGTTATGTCGTGCATCATCGCTTACCTGAATTTGATTGAAAGCCGGAATGAATGGGGCAGATATTTCAGCTGCAATCTCCAAGGAGATACCTTCGAAACGGCTGATGGCCGGCGGCGTCAGCATTTCCTGAAGACGATCAGACGGTTATTGGCCGGCAGGCTGATCTCCGACCTGACCGGCAAGGCGAACTGCTCGCCGAGCCTTCGCAGCTCGACCAGATCGCGGATTCCCATCAATGGGTCGCGGGCGCGCAGGCTCTGATCGAATTCGAAGTTGCTGTCGGCATTATGCCGGCCTTGCGCCTTGAACGGGCCGTAACAGATCAGCAACCCAGCGGGCGAAAGCAGCCGCGAGGCGCCTTCGATCAGCCGGGCCGTATTGGGCCAGGGCATGATGTGCAGGGTATTGGCGGTAAAGACCGCGTCGAAGGGCCCACCGGGCCAGTCGTCCTGACCGAGTTCGAGCGGCTCGACACGAAAGCGCGGTGGTGAGCCGGTGGCATCCGCTACCCCCTCAAGATCAGCGATGCGAGCGCCGACATCGGTCGCCAGCCAGTCCAGATCGGGCCGCTTCAGGGTAAAGAATTCAGCATGCTGACCCGTGCCTGCGCCGATTTCCAGGACGCGCGCTCCTTCGGTAAGCAGAGTATCGACCACCCTGAAGATGGGCTGCTTGTTGCGCTCCGAGGCCGGGCTGAAAGGTCGTGTCATTCGAGGACCGTCTGAGAAGCAGTGTGGGCGACAAGGATACTGCGAGCCGGGTCGGCACGTCGGTGATCTCGGCCCAATGTGCCGCAGATAGAGGTCACCTTTCCAGAACCAGACCCGGAAAACAGAAAACCCGGCGCACGCCGGGTTTTCTGTTTTTCCTAAAAAAAGATTTGATCAGTTGAAGGTCACGACACACACCTGTGAATCGCTGCTGATTGCAACCTCACCGAAGTTCGGATCAGACGCCGCTTGCTGAGAACATGCACCGCTGAACACGGGGGTCGACCCGCTCGGAGCGCGCACGGTCACGGTCGTACCGGCTTCGAAATCACTCTCGCAGGACGGACTGCCGATCGCGTCACTGGCGTCGCAGCTGATGCCGCTCGGAATACTTTCGACCAGTGAGCTGGGCTGCGGATCGGGTCGGTTGTCTTCCACCTGAACGACCAGCGTCTGCAGATCGCTCTCTTCCTCTTCTTCTGCAGGGCATCCGACCGGCGGTGGCGACACGCCCAGAGTGAGTACGTCGATACCGAAGGCCTGCAGCACGCCTATCGGCGAGCCGGTGTTGGTCGTGAAGGTACAGGTGCCCAGTCGCGGATAGGTGCCGCCGTCCGTGCCGCAGCCCGCCAGTCCAACAAGGACTCTTGCGGTAGTCGCACCATTCTGATCCGTGACACCGGGGCTCTGAGCAATCTCGAGGATGCCCTCGTCGGTCTCGCACTCACCCAGCAGCTGGGTGCCAGAAATGGGCTGGCCGGAGCCATCGATCAGGGTGAGGTTGATCAGTCGATTGGAAATCGACAGGGTGGAATCGTTGAGCACGGACGGCTCGACCAGCAGCGCGGCCGCACCAGGCGGAATCACCGTCACGTCAGCCGTGGCGATATCGAAGCTGAATGTCAGCGTTGCACCACCCTCATCGCCACCGCCTTCACCCGTCGGCGGCAGGCCGGTGACGTTGACCAGGGTGTCGACACAGCCCGGCGCAGAAGTACCGGTCGCCTGAGCGGTCCTGGTCGTCATCGGTGAACCGTCCAGGGTGCCGTTGGCCGGGCCTTCGGTGATACCACCGGTAATGAAGGCACCCTCGATCGGCGAGAGCGCGGCATCAAACAGACAGACCCGAACGAAGGTGTCGTTGTTGGCCTGAATCGTGCTTGGCGTCACAGTGAGCTGAACCGGACGAATCCCCGGGAAGCGGGCTCCCTCGACATCGGCAACGGTTCGCGTGCCACCGGGCTGGATCCGTGTACCCTGGCTCCAGAGAACGAGCGGCCGTCCGATCGCATTGATCGGATAGGTCAGTTGAACCGATCCGCGCCCGGTATCGTCAAGGGCGACGCTCTGATCGATCGTGCCCACGTTCGAGCGACCGATCACCCAGGGGATCACCGGACCGTCGTCGACGACCGATCCACTCTGGTTGTTCGGATTGAAGGGCTCGACGACCGAAACGGTGTCCTCATCGATCGCCGAGGCGACAAAGCGCACGGCCTCGTGCTGGCGGTTACCCGGTACGAGCTTCCCGAACAGGGCAACGGTGTCGCCCGCCTCGACGGCTTCATCGACCCGGGCAGGGTCATCCAGAAAGCCCTCGAAGGGATCGAAGACCGAGAACAGCGATCCGCCTTCCTGCGGGTTGCCGTCACCACCGGAGAAGGTGAACAGGCGCGGGATCGGCGCTTCGAGCGGGTCGTCGATCTTGCCGAAATTGACGGTTGTTCCCGGCAGCACCGGATTACCGATCTGGTCTGTGCCCTGGACGGTCACCCGCAAGGAATAGGTGCCATCCGGGTTGGCCGGAATCAGAAGGCCGGTTTCGGAATCCTCGACCAGTTCAGCCTCGATTCCACCGGCCACGGCATTGATATTGATGGCATTGAGAATGGGGCTGACGATCTCGAGCGCGAACAGTTGTCCATCACCGACTTCGACCGTAGTCTCGGCGACCAGCGGGTCGGTGATGCCCTGGTCGACATTGTTGTCGGCCCGGTCAACGGTCGCCACGATCCGGTGGGTGCCCGTCTCGGTCCCTGCATTCAGGGCAAAACCGGCGATGCCATTGAGTGAGCGAATCGCGATATCGGTTCCTTCGACGCTGCCCGATGTGCCGGTTCCGACCAGGCGTGCGCCGCTTCCCGCCGGGGCATCGAGCTGCAGCCGGACATTGTTCCAGCTGACCCCATCGCTTTCGGGGTTGGGTACCGGGTTGTCACCCGCATCGAGGACCAAAAGCTGAACGGTCTTGGTGCTGTTACCCCCCGCACCCTGAACGTAAGTCGGTTGCGTGTCGACGTTGAAATCCAGCCTTGAGGGCAGGAAATTCGCTGCGCCGTCTTCAATTTCGATCACGAAGTCATTGGTGAACTGCTCTCCGCTGTTGGCATCGGTCGCAGTCACCGTCAGGGTCACCGGGCCGGGCTGATCATCGGAGTGAACGAACACGGTCGCCACGCCGGCAGCCATATTGACCGGTCCATTTCCAACCAGAACGAAGAACTCGTTGATGTCCTCGGTTTCCGGATCGTCGAGCGTCGAGAAGGCCGCTCTGCTGACCGGCGCAATCGCGACGCCGACCTGACCGTCGGCAGGCACTCCGGCTTCACCATTCGGGCCGGTGTAGCGGATGTTGATCTCGTTGATATAGGGCGATCCCAGGAAAATCGGCACGCCCTGCTCGTTGCTGGGCATCGTGGAAGCGCCTGTGAGCGCCAGGCGCTCATCGCCACCAGCGCCAGGCTCGACGTTGACTTGTGCCGTGGCCGACAGGCCTGCTCCACCCGAGGGGTTGGCCGCCGAGGCGGTCAGCGTGACCGTTCCGGTCTGCTCACCCGCGGTAAACCAGAACTGGGCACGTCCACCGGCGGTCGGGCTGGTCGCCGAGCTGCCGGTCAGAGCCGGTTCATCGATCGGTGAGACCACGCCGCGAGACGGGTTGCTCGTCGCCAGGGTGACGGATGTTCCGTCTGCGACCGGCTGGCCATTGGCCGTGCGGAACTGGACCGAGACCGAGGTGGTGTAGATGCTGTTCGGATCCGGGGCAAAATTCTGGGGATTGACCGTGACCGTCGGTGATGCCGGAGCCACGCTGAGTGACGCATTGCCACCCCCACCGAAACTGTCATTAGAGCTTCCGCCTCCGCATGCAACCAAGATCAGCGCGATTGCAAGAACTCCCAGGTATTGGATGGATTTCATGGTCTTGATCCCAGTAATTTGATTTTGATTCATCTTGATGGCTTTGAATGACATGTCGGCTTCAATCAACGACTACACGATCATCGAGGATCGAGGGGGTCACGAAGATCAGCAGCTCGCGTTTCTGCTCCTGATTGCCCCGACGACGGAACAGGTGACCGAGCACCGGCACGTCACCGAGAACAGGAACCTTGGTGGTGTTGAAATTCCGCTCTTCCTGGAAAATTCCGCCGAGGACGACGGTCTGTCCATTGTTGACCAGCACGCGGGTCGACAGCTCGCGCGTATCGATCGACGGCACCGAGCCGCCTCGGCCGGTCTGGAAGATTTCGCCAACGGTATCCTGCTTGACCGACAGGTTCAGCTGCACCCGGTTGTCCGGCGTGATCAGCGGTATGACGCGCAGTTCGAGCACGGCTTCCTGGAACTGGACGGCGGTGGCCCCGGCGTTGGTGGCTTCTTCATAGGGAATTTCGACACCCTGCTTGATGAAGGCCTCGGCCTGGTTGGCGGTGATCACGCGCGGGGTCGAAATGACCTCACCGTCACCCTGTGATTCCAGCGCGCTGAGCTCGAGATCCAGCAGATAGTCCGCAGCCAGAATGCTGAAGCCCAGACGCCCGGCAGGACTGGTCGAGGTCGGAAGATTGACGTTCAGCCGGTCGTTGAGTGAGGGCGTGATGATTCCCGCGCCCTCGGAACCCGGGAAGGTCGTCGGCAGGCTCGAACCGGTGCCGTTGCGCCGGTTGATCATCGCCAGATTGTTCATGCCGTCGAGCGCCTGTGAGCTGCCCGAGGTCGAGAACACGTTGCCGCGTCCGTCCTCGCGCGATGCCGACACGCCGAATCGCACGCCCAGTTCATAGTTGAAGTCATGCCGGGCGATCACGATCCGCGACTCGATCAGCACTTGTCGGACCGGACGATCGAGCTCGGCGACCAGCGCCCGGACTTCCTCGATACGGTCAGAGGTATCGGACACCAGCAGGGTGTTGGTCCGCTGATCGACCGAGACGAAACCTCGTGCAGACAGCAGGCCCTGCTCCTCGGACTCCGATGCGGCCTGAATCAGCGTGGCCAGCTCATCGGCGTTGGCG